>Ga0123357_10001923_pt1 | contig 22630 bp, 18 predicted proteins | sample TergutEmb28metaG_FD_89873 | JGI IMG/M metagenome (GOLD analysis project Ga0123357, IMG submission 89873) | Embiratermes neotenicus P4 segment gut microbial communities from Petit-Saut dam, French Guiana - Emb289 P4 | ecosystem: Host-associated > Arthropoda: Insects > Digestive system > Gut ... | reverse complement strand
CGGGAGTCATGGCCAGTTTCGTCTTGCCGACCATCTGAAAGACCATATGAAGAATTCGCGCCGTCTGGTTCCACTGCGAGTACCTGAGCGTTCGCATATCCATCCCCCTTTGGCTGGTTTTATAGCGTTATTCATCAGGAGCGTTTTGGCGGGCGGTGTTTGGGCGACGCCCGGCAAAACGGGACGTATGAATAAGGTCCTTACTATCAAGGTCAACCAGCGGGCCATCCACGGTATTCCGCAGGCCCGCGTTTCGTGAGCCTCGCCAGTCTGGCGCGACGCGTCAACCGTCCAGGCCGAGTTCCGCGAACGCGGCGAGGGATTCGGCGGCGGACTGGGCATCCATGAGGTCGACGGCGAAACCGTTTTGGGTCAGGACGTAGTCACCGACGACGGCCTCGGGGACGTAGGCCAGGCAACATTCCACCAGGTGGCCGCCGTGGTCGAGATGGGCCATCGGCATCAGCCCGGGGGTGATGTCCACGATGCGCGCGGGGACTGAGAGGCACATGGTCAGCGTCCCTTCCGTGTTGGCATGTCAGCGTTCCTTCGGTTCACCGGTCACGGTATCGATCACCAGGCCCATGTGGCCAGCCGGCGCGGTGACGCACGGCAGGCACGGGTCGGCCTGGCGGATGGCTTCCTCGGCGACGCCGGTCATGTCCGCCGAATGCTCGACGGCGTCGCGGAGCAACTGGGCCAGCCAGCGTTCGTTCTGGGCGGTGGGGGTGAGAATGGTCGCCGACGTGACCTCGCCGGACGCGGACGCAGCATAACGGTGGACGAGCAGGCCGCGCGAGCCGTCCACCCATCCGACGCCGGTGCCCCCCTGCGGCGACGCGGGGAGCGGGGCCATGAGGTCGTCGCCCAGCAAGTCAGGCGACGCCAGCAGGCCGGCGATGTCCTCGACTAGGTGGAGGGTCGTGATGGCGCGCGCCGCCTGGGTGCGGGGGGCGGCCCTCAACCAATCGCGCTGGAACTCGGCGGCCATCGGCGTGCTCAAGACGCCGACGCGAAGCTGGGCCACGGGGCCGACGCGGTATCCGCCGAGGTCGGGGCCGAGGGCGACCAGGTACGGGCGGGGGGCTTGGCTGCCGGGCACGGATTCGGCCACCAGGTCGTCCCAGGCGTCGGACGTGGCACCCGCGACGATGACGGTCCCGTCGGCGGCGACCGCGCGCAGGTAGTCGCCGGACAGGTCCGGGTGTCCGTCGGCGTCGACCAGGGCCACGTCGGCGCCGACGAAGTCGTCCGCGCCGTCGGGAGCGCTGGTGTGATCGATGTCAGACACCGCCGACCGGGCGATCCGCATCGCGGCGGCCAACGCGTCGTCGAGCATCGCGGCGCAACGGTCCCGCAGTTCGGGGGAGACCGGGGATGCCACACCCCCGGGCACCGCCGTCGCGGGGAAGTGGCCGGGGCAGCCAGCCGCCGTCATCGCGGCCTTGGCGAGCCGCCGCAGGGCCATCGCGTCGTCCACCAGCGACGGGGCGTCGGGGGCGGTCGTGGCAGACTCGGGCGACTGCGCGGCTTGCGTGGCCGCGATCACCCAGCTCATCGCGTGGTTCGCCAGCACCGAGCCGTCGTTGAGCAGGCGTCGTTGGGCGACGGCGGCGGGGGTGAGCCTCACGCCGCCCCACAGCGCCTCGATGGCCCGCACGCCGGCCAGATGGTGCGACGCGGGGCAAATGCTGCACAGATGCTCCACCAACCCAGGAACGTCGGCTAGCGGGCGCCCCACGAGCATGGCGTCGACGCGCGGCAACCCCACCAGGTCGAACCGGACGTCGGTGACGCGTCCGGACGCGTCGCGCGTGACGACGATCCGTGCCTCAGACGGGTCGAGGATTTCATCGATGACCAGGCGGCTCGTCATCGCGTGCTCTTTAGCCACTGTGACACGATGAGGGGGTGCATGAACTGGGCTTGTTGCGGTCGGTGGCCGACGCGGTCGGGCGCGCGGCGGAACAATCCGGGGCGCGGGGCGTCGAGGCCGTGGGCCTGCGCGTGGGAACGCTGTCTGGGGCGGTGCCCGACGCCTTGGAGGGCGCCTGGCCGATGGCCATCGAGGACACGGCGTTGCGGGGCGCGCGGCTGGACATTGAGATCGTCCAAGCGGCGGTCTGGTGCCCGACGTGCGCGGCCGAACAACCGGTGGACGAGTTCTACGCGCTGACGTGCCCGGCCTGCGGCACCCCGACGGGCAACCTCGTCCACGGGCGCGAATTTGAGGTGTCCTACGCCGACCTCGACATACCGGACGCCGACGCCGCTAGCCATCAGTAGCCTCCACCCGGGTCCCCGGGTCGCCGCCGTGCGCGGGGGTATGGGGGTCGTCCCCCATCGTCACAGCCTCCGCCTCGGCCAGCCAACGGTCCAGCACCTCGCAGGCCCGCGCTGCCGCCTCGTCCACGGACGCCGCGACCACATCGCTCAGCCCCAGCCGCAGCTCGACGGATTCGGGCGTGATCCCCACGACGGCCACTTGGCCTGGCTCGCGGCCTAGCATCCGAGCCGCCGCGAACACGTCGAGCAGGCCCACCTGATGCGGCGACAGTTTCGAGGACAACATGCGCGGCAACTGGTCCCCGTCCAGACAAGCGACGGCGCCTGGCACCGCCCCGGCCACGGCGTCCAGCACCAGCAGCCTCGCGGCCTCCTGGACCACCGGCAGCAGTTCCATGCCCCCGGTGCCGCCGTCCACATACTCGATCCGTGTGTCTGGACGCGCCGATTCGATGGCGGCCAGCAGCGTCAGGCCGGTGCCATCGTCGCCCATGATCGGGTTCCCGACGCCCAAGACAGTGATGGGCCGGGCGGCATCCACCGCCCGGCCATCGTTTGACACCGATGGTGGCACGAACGTCACTCGATCGTCGGCGCGTCCACCGGCTGGGACCCGCGACGCACCCACACGCCGCCGTTGATCATCGCGGAGATGCCGCCGTGACGTTCCAACGACTCCGCGCGGACCGCCAGGTAGACGTGCATGATCACGAACGCCCAGATGGCGAACATCATGCAGGTGTGGAGCATCCGGACGGCCTGGATGCCGAACCAGGTGGTCGGCGTCGACACGAGCACCCAGAACGGGTTGTCCATGTGGTACAGCGCGAACAGCGAGAACCCGGCCACCATCTGGATCGCGCACGCCACGTACACCAGCGTGTACGCAAGCTGCTGGAACGGGTTGTGTGCCAGGTACAGCGGCCCATCCCTCTTGACGAAGATGTAGTGCAGGAGGACGCGCCCGAAGTTTCGCCAGTCTTCCTTGTGTTTGAACGGCCACAACGTCGGCCAACGCAGGTAGCGGTCGCGCGACGTGAACGAGACCACCACGCGGGTCAGGCCGATCACCAGCCAGCAGAACGCCGCCGTGAAGTGGATGAAACGGACCCAGCCCATGAGGAACTGGCTTTGGTCCGACGTGCCGGCCTGCGGCCCGAAGAACGGGTCGAGGATGAAGTAACCCGTGCAGCTCAGGATGAAGATCATCGCGACGTTGAGCCAGTGCTGGAACCTCAGCGACGCCGACCACACGTTCATGCGGACCCACTCGTTGGGCGCAGAATCCGGCGTGGAAACCTTCCGCTTGCCCGCCGGGCGGATGGCGACGAAGCCATTCAACGTGAACGTGCCCGGCTCGCCATCAGCGCCCAGCGGCGCCGACGCGACGGCCAGCGGTCTGAACCCCCGGCGCAGCACGTAGTTGGCATTGCGTTTCGCGAGGCTCTTGACTTGGTAGCCGGCCTTGCATTGGCTCAGGACGCTGTGGAGCTCGCCGCGCAGGACCACCACGTCCTCGTCCGGCTGGCTTCCCGTTGCCACGTCGCGCAACCGGGTGACGCTGTGAAGACGGCCCGCCCCCGGCGGCGTCACCTCGCACGGCTGCGCCAGCAACGGCTCCAACTCGGGATACCGGCTGGCTAGACCCGCTTCCAACGCGGTGTCGACCGGGTCGCGGCTACCCAACGGGGCCGCTGCCGCCGCGAGCGAGAGTACCCGCCCGTCGCTGATACCGCCCAGGGTGAACACCGTGCCCAACTGGATGCCGGACGTCTGCGGTGCGGCTGCCGCCGGCGCCTGTTCGGCGACGGTCATGACGTCACCACCTCAAGTTCTTCGCCGTCCGGGTCGAGCACATGGACGGCGCACGACATGCACGGGTCGAACGAGTGGATCGTCCGCAGCGGTTCGAGCGGCTGCGTCGGGTCGGCCAACGGGTGCTTCCCGTCGCCGTCCAACGACATTTCGAAGGCGCCCTCTTGGCCTTTCGAGTCGCGGCCCGAACCGTTCCACGTCGTCGGGACGACGGCCTGGTAGCGGGAGATGGCGCCGTTGTCGATCGTCACCCAGTGGCTCAGGTTGCCGCGTGGCACCTCGACGAACGAATACCCCTCGCAGTGCGACGGCCACGACGACGGATCCCACTTGCTGGCGTCGAAGACGTTGATGTCCCCGGCCTTGATATTCGCCAGGAACGCCGGCCACGACGTCTCGGCCAGGATTTGCGCCGACGTGGCGCATTCCACAGCCCGGGCCAGCGTGCGCCCGCCGGTGGAGTTCATCTGCGACAGCGTGATGCCCAACGTCTTGGCCGCCGAGTCGACCAACTGCTTGGTGGGCGCGTGCCCCTGGGCGTAGGCCAGCAGGACGCGTGCAAGCGGGCCGACCTGGACGGCCTGCCCGTCGTAGCGGGGAGCCTTGCACCAGGTGTACTTGTCCTGGTCGCCCACCCAGGTGTAGGGGGGCTGCGGGCCGGTGTAGGCCGGCGTCGTCTCGCCCTTGTCGGGCGTCAGTTCGACGTCGCCGCCCTCGTAGGTGTACCACGCGGACGTGACGCCCTCGGCCACCTTCGTCGGGTCGAACGGGTGGACGGTCGTGAAGTCGCCGTTGAGCAACAGGCCAGGCTTGACGCCCGTGTTCGCGTAGGTGCCGCGCGCGCTGTTCGGGTCTCCGGCGTACGTCGCGCCGGCCATGCCCACGGCCATGAAATTGCCCTGGGCGGCGCCGATGTCGAAGTAGTCCTTGTAGAAGCTCATGATCGCCAGGGCGTCGGGAACGTAGCAGGACGTCACAAAATCGGTGGTGTCGTTGATCCATCCCTGGATATCGTCGAGCTGCACCTGGTTGATCGACTCGGAATGGTCTTGGTCGATCGTGCAGGCCATGCCGCCGACGAGGAAGTTCGGGTGCGGGTTCTTGCCGCCGAACACCGTGTGGATGCGGATCATCGAACGCTGGAACTCCAACGCGTCCAGGTAGTGCGCCACCGCCATCAGGTCCGCCTCGGCTGGGAGCCGGTAGTCGGGGTGGCTCCAGTAGCCGCCCGTGAAAATGCTCAACTGGCCCGACGTCACGATGGCTTGAACGGTGTCGCGGACCTCGGTCATCCGCGCCAGCGTGTTGCCCTTCCACGTGGAGCCGATGGTGTCCGCCAGCGCGACGGCCTTGGCCGGGTCGCCTTTCGCGGCGTTGGCGACGTTCACCCAGTCGAGCGCGTGCAGGTGATAGAAGTGGATCACGTGGTCCTGGACCTGCTGCGCGCCCAAGATGATGTCGCGGATCAACTGGGCCTGCGTGGGCGGGTTCGATTGGATCGCGTTCTCTACCGCGGTGATGGACGCGATGGCGTGGACCGTCGTGCAGACGCCGCAGATGCGTTGGGCGAAGGCCCAGGCGTCGCGGGGGTCGCGTCCGTTGAGAATCGTCTCGATGCCACGGAACTGCGTCGTCTCGCTCCATGCTTTGGAGATGGACTTGCCGTCGTATTCCAATTCGATCCTCAGATGGCCCTCGATACGGGTCAACGGGTCGATCACTAGTCGCTGCGCCATGGTTTACTCCACCTTTCCGTCTGCGCCGCCGTCGGCTGACTCGCTCGCCGATTCGCCCACCGACGCCAACGCCGGTTCGGGCGCACCGTCGGCGGAATCGAGGGGCTGCTCGCTCTCGGGATCCCCGAACGCCTGGAGCGGCGCGTCGCCGTCGGAGCCTTTCTTGCCCGCCGCGTGCCGGATCGCCGTGACGCCGGCATGGATGGCGACACCCGCGACCACCGCGCCGACGACGCCCCAGCCGACCTTCTCGGCTGTCGCCTCGACGCCCAGGCCGGGTACCGAGGGCAACGCCCGGTAGAACGGGGTGTAGCGGTCGAAGAACTGTTTCTCCGTGCAGCCCAGGCACGGGTGGCCCGCGCCGATCGGCCAACTGGTGTGCATGTTCCACTGGATGACCGGGCAGGGGCTGAAGGTCGCCGGACCCTTGCATCCCATGTGGTAGAGGCACCAGCCGTTGCGCGCGCCCGCGTCGTCGAACGTGCGGACGTACTCGCCGGCGTCGAAGTGCGCGCGGCGGGGGCACGAGTCGTGGATGCGCTGGTCGTAGGCGAACAGCGGACGGCCCTGGGAGTCCATCGCCGGCGCCTTGCCGTGGGTCAGCACATAGGCGATGGTGGCGGTGATGATCTCGCCGATCGGCGGGCAGCCGGGGACGTTGATGACCGGCTTGTCGCGGATGATCTGGTCGACGCCCACCGCGCCGGTGGGATTCGGGTTCGACGCCTGGACGGACCCCCATACCGCGCACGCCCCGACCGCCAGGATCGCGGTCGCGTTCGCGGCGGCGTCTTTGAGCACCTGTTCGGCGGTTTCGCCGCCCATCATGCAGTAGACGCCGTTCTCTTTGGTGGGGATCGAGCCGTTGACGACGAGGATGTGCGGCTGCGCGTTCGTGTCGTGCAGGGCCTTGTTCGCCGCATCGCCGGCGGCGGCCATGATCGCCTCGTTGTAGTTGACCGACAGCAGGGAGAGGACCACCTCTTCGACGGTGGTCCCGCCCGACCGCAGGGCGCTTTCGACGCATCCGGTGCACTCTTGCAGTTGCAGCCACACGACGTTGGGCTTGGTCACCGCGCTGAGCGCCTTCGCTACCTGCGCGCCGGTGACCGGCTGGGGACTCGCCGAAGCGGTCTTGAGTGTGGTCACAGTGGCCGCGGCCGCATTCGTTGCGGGCCCCAACACTGTCGGCGCCGCAGCGAACACTGCTGCGATCCCGCCACAATATTTCAGGAAGTCTCGTCGGCTCACGCCGGCCCTGAGCAAATTCTCGCCCAGTGTCGGCTCACGCCAACCGTCAATCTGGTAGGACATAGGGACCACCCTAACGGGTGTGATCGACGCCGCAACACTGTGCCCGTGCCCCGCATGGGTGGTCAGTCTTACGTACGTGACAAAAAGTGTCCACATAGTGAATCCGCCGAGATTTGGCCGTTTTACACAGGAATGCACGGCATCTTGAGAATATTTGGCTTCCGGGGGCGGAATCTGCGACGTTACCACCCTTCTAGCGCGGGAATAAACGCTCGTGCGGGGCTGTCACCGGAGTTGCGGCCAGGATCTGGCCCACGCACGCCGCCGCCGAGCGGCCACGGTTCACGTCGGGTGTGTTGTCGGCCGGGCAAAGGTGTATAAGATTCAAGTACTGCCATGCGGTGGCCCAGCTGACGTGGCGCTCCCTCCACAACCCCATAGCGCCCCAGCGGGCCACCGCGGGCAGCCTTAAATCTTTATCGCCCAATAGACATCAAACCTCATCGATCCCAATCGATGCGGTGTCTGCCACGATTGTTGGCAGGGCGGGCACCGCAGCGTGCGGGGTATGGGGGTCGTCCCCATCATCGTTCGGGTGTGGGTGCCTTCGATATCATGTGGCCATGGCAAAAGTTCTCACGTCCCTTCCCACCGGCGAGCGTGTTGGGTTGGCGTTCTCCGGCGGGCTGGACACGTCGGTCGCTGTCGCGTGGATGCGCGAGAACGGGGCCGTCCCCTGCACCTACACCGCCGACCTGGGCCAATACGACGAACCTGACATCGCGTCGGTCCCCGGGCGTGCCGGCGAATATGGCGCGGAACTGGCCCGGCTGGTCGACTGCACGGCGTCGATGGTGGAGGAGGGGCTCGTCGCGTTGGTCTGCGGGGCGTTCCACATCCGCACCGCCGGGAAGACCTATTTCAACACGACGCCGATCGGGCGCGCCGTCACCGGGACCATGCTGGTGCGGGCCATGCGCGATGACGACGTGTGGGTCTGGGGCGACGGGTCGACGTACAAGGGCAACGACATCGAGCGCTTCTACCGTTACGGCCTGCTGGCGAACCCGAAGCTGCGTATCTACAAGCCGTGGCTGGACGAGGCGTTCGTCGCCGAATTGGGCGGACGGGCCGAGATGTCCGCCTGGCTGACGGCGCGCGGCCTGCCCTACCGCGCCAGCCAGGAGAAGGCGTACTCGACTGACGCGAACATCTGGGGCGCCACCCACGAGGCGAAGCTGCTGGAAGACCTCGACAACGGCATGGAGATCGTCGTGCCGATCATGGGCGTGCGGTTCTGGGATCCGGAGGTGGAGATCGCCGCCGAGGACGTGAGCGTGCGGTTCGAGCAGGGCCGTCCCGTCGAGGTCAACGGGCGCACGTTCGCCGACGCGGTCGCGTTGGTCCGCGAGGCCAACGCCATCGGCGGGCGGCACGGGCTGGGCATGTCCGACCAGATCGAGAACCGCATCATCGAGGCGAAATCGCGCGGTATCTACGAGGCGCCCGGCATGGCGTTGCTGCACATCGCCTACGAGCGGCTCGTCAGCGCCATCCATAACGAGGACACGGTGGCCAACTACCAGCTCGAAGGGCGCAAACTCGGTCGCCTCATGTACGAGGGGCGCTGGCTGGACCCGCAGGCGCTCATGATGCGTGAGTCGATGCAGCGTTGGGTGGGCTCGGCGGTCACCGGGGAGGTGACGTTGCGGCTGCGTCGCGGCGACGACTACTCCATCCTCGACACGAGCGGGCCGGCGTTGTCGTACCAGCCGGAGCGGCTGAGCATGGAACGCGTCGAGGACGCGGCGTTCAGCCCCCTGGACCGCATCGGCCAGTTGACCATGCGCAACCTGGACATCGCCGACTCCCGGACGCGCCTGGAGCAGTACGCCAACCTGGGCCTGGTCGGCGGCGAGATCTCGCACCTGGTGGGCGAGCTGCAGTCCGGCGAGGCGCCGTTGATCAACGAACTGCCCGCCGCCGTCGCCATTGAGGAGTTGGAGGCCCAACGGGGCGCCAGCTTCGACGCCGGGACGGATTAGGCCGTTTTCCCCGCACGGGCGGCGCGCACGCTGTCCCACGTGAGGGCTATCAGGGCGCACCAGACCAGGGCGAAACCGGCCCAACGCGCCGGGGGCATGACCTCGTGGTCGATGAACACGCCGATGACGAACTGGAACGTCGGCGTCACATATTGGATCAGGCCGAGCATCGAGAGCGGGATGCGGCTCGCGGAGGCCGCGAAGAACAACAGGGGCGCCACCGTCACGGCGCCGGCCAGGACCAGCAGCCAGGTGTGCAGCGGGCCGTCGGTCGTCAGCGTCCCCGTTGCGCTGACTTGCAGCCAGATGATGAACGCGGCGGCGAACGGCGTCAGGACGGTCGTCTCGACGCCGATGCCGACCAAGGGTTTGGCGTAGGGGCCGACGCGGTTCTTCACCAGCGCGTAGGTGCCGAACGTCAACGCCAGGCTGAGCGCGATCCAGGGAACCTGCCCGTACCCTGCCACCAGGACGACTACCGCCACCACGCCGATGGCCAGCGCGACGATCTGGCCCACCCGCAGGCGTTCGCGCAGGACGATGACCGCCAGCGCCACCGTGACGAGCGGGTTGATGAAGTAGCCCAGGGCCGCGTCGACCACATGACCGCTGATGATGGCCCACACGTAGATGCCCCAGTTGGCGGTGAGGATGACGCCGCCGACGGCCAGGGTGGCGACGACCTTCGGGTTCGTCACGACGGCCTTCAGGTTGCCCCACTGGCGCATGATCGCGATGCCGACGGCGGCGATCAGGAACGTCCACACGATCCGGTGGGCGAGGATTTCCCACGCGCTGGAGGCCGTCAACTGGTCGAAATAGAGCGGGAACAGCCCCCACAGCCCGTACGCGGCGAACCCGAACCAGACGCCACGGGAGACGGGCTCGCCAGCCCTCGGCGTCATCGGGCGAGGAATTCGGTCATGGCGTCGTTGTACTCGCGCGGGGCGGCGGTCATGGGCGTTGGCGCGTTGCCCGGGACCAGGCGCAGTTCGGCCTGGGGAAGCTGCTGTGACAACATGCGCGCGTACGGCAGGCCCGTCTGGTCGCCCTCGCAGCAGACGATCAGCGTCGGGATGTCGATCTCGCCCAGGCGTTGGGAGAAGTCGGCCTGCGCCATCGCGTCGAGGGCGCCCAGCAGGTCGTCCTTCGTCGCGCCGACCTCGGCCAGGCGGGCGGGGGGCAGCATTTTGATGAGCGCCTTCTGCATGGTCAACGCCATCCGCCCCGGCAGGACGACGGCGCCCGAGAGCACCATGCGCTCGATGCGGGCAGGTTCGTCGGCGGCGGTTTGGAGGGCGACCATCGAGCCGAATTGGTGCGCCACGACGCGCGCGGCGCGGATGCCCGCCAGGTCGAGGGTCTGGATCAGACCCGACGACGCCCGCGTCAGCGACACCTCGCGGGGGCGTCCAGGCCGGAAACCGTCCAGCCAGGGGGCCAGGGCTTTGGTCTGCGCGCCGAGGGCTTCCACCTGGTCCTGCCACATCGTCGGCATCTGGCCGGCGCCGTGGAGCAGGACGACGGGGGAGGGGCCGGGCGGCGTCAGGTCGGGTAGCTCGGGCATGTCCGGTAGATCGGGCCACTCACTCATGGCGCACCTGCGCCACGTCGAAGCGGAAGCCTAGGTCGTCGTCGCCGAAGGTGCCTGGCAGGCCGGGGCGTTCGTGGACTTGTACCGCGAGCACCTCGTCGGCGATCAGGTCGTGGTGGGCGCGGATCGCGTTGGCCGTCTCGGAAACGACGTCGGTAGCCGCCCAGGTCAACGTGATGCGGTCGGACACGTCAAAGCCGGACGCCTTGCGCGCCTCCTGGACGGCCCGGATTACCTCGCGGGCCAGGCCGGCCAGGCGGAGTTCGGGCGTCAGCTCCAGGTCGAGGGCGACGGTTTCGCCCTGCTCGTTGACCACCGACCAGCCCTCGCGCGGGCGTTCGGAGACCAGCACGTCGTCGGGACCCAATTCCACTGGACCGACGCCTGGCACGTCCAGGTGCGCCACCCCCTGCGCCAACGCGGCGGCCAGCGCGGTCGCGTCGGCGTCGGCGATGGCGGCGGCCACCACGGGCGTCTGCTTCCCGAAACGCCGTCCCAACGCGCGGAAGTTGCCCTTGGCCGAATGGTCCACCAGGTCTCCGGCGGACGCGAACGACTCCAGGCGTTCGACGTTGAGCTCGGCCATCACCTCGGCGCGCAGGTCGTCGTCGAGCATCGCCAACGCCGTCGAGGACACCAGCGCCCGGCTCAACGGCTGCCGCGTCTTCACCTTCGACTCCGAACGTGCCGCCCGGCCCAGTTCCACCAGACGCCGGGCCACGTCCATCGCGGCGTTCAGACGTTCGTCGATGAGCCGGTCGTCGGTGGTGGGCCACGAGGCCAGGTGGACCGACGATGGCGCGTCGGCGTCCACCGCGACGACGAGATCCTGCCAGACGCGTTCGGCGACGAACGGCGTGATCGGCGCCATCAGTCGCACCAGCGTGTCGAGGGTTTCGTGCAGCGTCCACAGCGCTCCCGGCTCGCCGTCCCAGAAACGTCGCCGCGAACGGCGGACGTACCAGTTCGAGAGCTCGTCGATGAACGCCGACAGGAGCGTTCCGGCGCGTTGGGTGTCGAAGTTTTCCAGGGCGTCCGTCACATCGCGCACCAGCATCGTCCGTGCGGAGACCAGCCAACGGTCCAGCACATGCCGGTCCTCGACGGCTGGCGCCTGGCCGACGGCGGGCGTCCAATCGTTGGCGCGGGCGTACAGACTTTGGAAGCTGACCGTGTTGAGCAACGTCATCAACACCTTGCGGACCATTTCCTGGATGGCCGCGTGGCCGACGCGGCGGGCCGCCCACGGCGACCCCGAGCACGCCATGAACCAGCGCACCGCGTCCGCGCCGTGGGTGTCCATGAGCGGGATCGGCTCCAAGATATTGCCCAGGTGTTTGCTCATCTTGCGTCCGTCCTCGGCCAAGATGTGCCCCAGGCAGACGACGTTGCGGTACGACGACTGGTCGAACACCAGCGTGCCCACGGCCATGAGCGAATAGAACCACCCGCGCGTCTGGTCGACGGCCTCGCAGATGAAATCCGCCGGGTAGCGGCGTTGGAAGCGCTCGTCGGAGCCGTCGGCCCACGGATATCCCCACTGCGCGAACGGCATCGAGCCGGAGTCGAACCAGGCGTCGATGACCTCCGGGACGCGGTGGGCGGCCTGGCCGCAGACCGGGCAGGCCAGCGTCACGTCGTCGACGAACGGACGGTGCGGATCGAGCGCCGACAGGTCTTCTCCGGCCAGCTCGCCCAGTTCGGCCAACGACCCCACGCACGTCTGGTGACCGTCGGCGCACCGCCAGATCGGCAACGGCGTGCCCCAGTAGCGCGTCCGCGACAGATCCCAGTCGATGTTGTTGGACAGCCAGTCGCCGTAGCGGCCATGTTTGATCGTGTCCGGGTACCAGCCGGTGGCTTCGTTCTCGCGCAGGAGGGCGTCTTTGACGGCGGTCGTGCGGATGTACCACGACTGCTGCGCGTAATAGATCAACGCCGTGTCGCACCGCCAGCAGTGCGGGTACGAGTGGGTGACGTCGACGCGCCGGAACAGCAGGCCGCGGGCGGACAGGTCGGCCATGACGGGGGCGTTGGCGTCGCGGAAGAACAGGCCGCCGACGACCGCCAAGCCCGGCTCGAAGGTGCCGTCGCGGCGGATCGGGTTGACCATCGGGAGGCCGTAAGCCCGGCAGGAGGCCATGTCGATCTCGCCGAACGCGGGCGCTTCGTGGACCAGTCCGGTGCCCTCGTCGGTGGTGACGAAATCGCCCAGGATGACGTAATTGGTGCCGCCGTCGACCGGCGGGAAGTCGACCACCTCGAAGGGGCGTTGGTAGCGCCAGCGTTCCATTTGTGCGCCGGTGAAGGTGTCGCCGAGGGTCCATCCGTCGCCGAGCAACGTCGTCGCCAACGCCTGGGCGACGACCAGCGTGGTGCCGGGAGCGACGGCGGGCTTAGCGGCGGGCTGACGGGCCGGCGACGGGCTGTCGGCATCCTCCGCGCCTGGTTCCGGCTCGGGGTCGGCCAGTTTCGTTGCGACGACGTAGGTCACGTCCGGGTTCACGGCCACAGCGGTGTTGCTGATCAACGTCCACGGCGTCGTCGTCCACACGAGCAGGTCGGCCTTGCCGGCCAACGGACCCGACGTCAGCGGGAAGCGGACGTAGACCGACGGGTCGGTGTCGTCCTGGTAGCCCTGGGCGAGTTCGTGGTCGGACAGCGTCGTCCCGCAACGCGGGCAGTACGGCGCGACGCGGTAGTCCTCGACCAGCAGGCCCTTGGAGTGGATCTGCTTGAGCGCCCACCACACCGACTCGACGTAGCTGGGGCTCATGGTCCAGTACGCCTCGTCCATGTTCACCCAGTAGCCCATGCGGGTCGTCAACTGCGCGAACGCGTCCACATGGCGTCCGACCGACTCGCGGCATTTCTCGTTGAATGCGGCGACGCCGTACGCCTCGATGTCGGGTTTCCCGCTGAACCCGAGTTCGCGTTCGACGGCCAGTTCGACGGGCAGCCCGTGGCAGTCCCACCCGGCCTTGCGCTCGACGTGGTAGCCCTGCATCGTGCGGAAGCGGGGGAACACGTCCTTGAACACGCGGGCCTCGATGTGGTGCGCGCCCGGCATCCCGTTGGCGGTGGGCGGACCCTCGAAGAACGTCCAGGGCGTGCCGCCGCGCGTGCGCTCCAGGGACGCGGCGAACGTGTCGTGGGCGGCCCAAAAGTCGAGGATCTCGTGTTCCATCGCGGGCAGGTCGATCAGCGCCGGCACGGGCCGATACAGGGGGAGGGGCTGGCCGTCGCGGGGGGCTGTCGGGGCGTCGTTCATGTGGTGTCCTTCGTCGTCGTTGCCGAAGGGACGGGGAAACCCCGCGGTACCACCCTTCTTGGACGCTGTGGCGTCCCACTTCGTTGCTGGCCGCCGCCGGTTCTAATGAGCGCCCACGCGCCGTTCTTCCGGCAGCTCCGGGGTGATAGCCCCATCGTCGCCCTGCGACCACCACACAGTGTAGCCGCTACGCCCCGTGCCCGATGCCCTTGGGTAGACGCTGCGGGTCCCACCCCAGACGCTCGATGGCCGTGTCGAAGGCGAAGCGGTCTGTCATCCCGGCGACGTAGGTGACCGCCGCGCGGACGGGGTCGGCGTCGGCGTTCAGGTCGGCGGGCAGGTCGCGGGGGTGTTCGGTGTAATCGTCGACGAGTGCCCGCAGCACGGCGATGACCGCACGAGACTGCGCGAGGGAATCGGGCCTGGTGTAGATCCGTTCGTAGTTGAACGCGCGCAACGCGGCTAGGGCGCCCGCCGTGTCTGCGTCCATGCCGACCTGGCCGAGCGTCGTCGTCGTGGAAACAACCGCGTGAATGAACGTCGCCAACTGTGCCGACCGCGTCCGTCCGGCGACCTCGGCGACTGCGTCCGGAACGTCGCCCAGCGCCACGATCCCGGCGCTGACAGCGTCCTCCAGGTCATGCGCGCAGTAGGCGATCCGGTCCGCCCACGAGACGATTTCCCCTTCCAACGTGGACGGCACGGGCCGCGACCACGAATGGTTGCGCACCCCGTCCAGGGTTTCGGCGCACAGGTTGAGCCCGGTCAGCACGACGTTGGCCCCCCACGGCCCGTGGTCGTAGCCGCCGGGCACGAACGGGTCGAGCGCGTCCTCGCTGGCGTGCCCGCCGGGGCCATGCCCGCAGTCGTGGCCCAACGCGATGGCCTCGGCCAGGGTCGCGTTCGCCCCCACCCCGCGCGCGATCGACAACGCCACCTGCGCCACCTCCAGCGCGTGCGTCAGCCGCGTGCGCTGATGGTCGGACGGGAAGACGACCACCTGCGTTTTCCCGGCGAGCCGGCGGAAGGCCGAACAGTGGACGATCCGGTCGCGGTCGCGCTCGAAACAGGTGCGCTCCGCGTCGGGTTCCTCCTCGACGGCGCGGCGTCCGGCCCCCTGCGCCAACGCAGCCCCGGCCCGCAACGTCGCGGCCTCGCGTTCCTCGCGCTCTAGGCGGCCAACGGCTGGCCCCGGCTCGATGCGCCCGCCGGGTTGGTCGTGTGCGGCGACGAAGTCCCGGTGCGCGTGGCCCGACATCGTCTGCGCCCACGCGACGACTCGTGGCGTCAATTCATCCATGACTCCATAGTGGCGCACTCCACCGGACGTGGACGCCACATGCCCCGCCCCCTCGTCGCCGAGGGCTGCCCTTCCCGCCGAGGACTGCCACAAAAACGCCAGCCCTCGGCAAGAAGGGCAGCTCTCGGCAGAATGGGCAGTCCTCGGCGGGAAGGGCAGCCCTCGGCGCACGGACGTGAGACACCACTGGGGACCACCTGTCAGCGCACCGAGCAAAGTTCTATGCTCTTGACATGAGCAACGATCCCTGGGGGAGCACCCCATCCACTGCGCCGGACCCCCAGCAATCCGCTGGCGACTCGGCGGCCAGCGGTTCTGGTTCGACGGCGTCCGCGTCGCAGCCCAATCCGGCGGCGTACGGCCAGCAGCCGACGAGCCCGGCCTATCCGCAGGCGTCCTACCCCTACCCTGGCCAGTCGTACCCACAGCAGCCCGCCTACCCACAGGCCGCCTACCCGCAATCCGCCTACCCCCAGCAGCCGTGGACAGGCCAGGCGACGCCCCAGCCCACGACCCAGCAAGCCTGGGACGCTCAGGCGTCCCCAGCCTCGTGGGGCGCGCAAACCCCGCAGCCGGGAGCGGCGCAGTACGGGTCGGCCCACGCGTACGGGTCGAGCACCGCGTCCTACGGCGCCGATCCGATGGCCAAACCCACCCGGTCCCCGGTGCTCGGCATCATCGCGTTCCTGGCGGTCATCGTCTTGGGCGTCGTCTTGTGCATCCTGTCGTATAGCGCGGGCGAGTCGATGGCGCCGGTCCTCGCCCAGGGCGGGGTTTTCAACGGGAGCGGGAGCTACTCGAGCGGGTACGAGGCCGGCCAGAGCATGACCCCGGCTGAGCAAGATCAGGTGATGGGGGCGTTCACGCCCACGGTGCCCATCGGCATCATCGGCCTGGTCGCGTGGGTCGTCAGCATCGTCGCGACGGCCACCCGGCGCGGTCGCGGGTGGGGCGTCGCCGGCCTGATCATCGGCATTTTCATGCCGCTGGCAGGGTTCCTTGCCATCGTCGCAGGCGTGATGGCGTCGGGGTACGCCGGGTAGGCGCCGCTATCCTCCCGACGCGTCCGTCTCGGCGTCGCTGATGTCCGTCCCGCCCAACGTGCGCGAGTCGAGCCAGCCGTAGGGCAGCGTTACCTTGGATTTCTGGTTGCCCTGACGCCCGCGCGGGGCGCCTAGTTCGGAACGCGGGAACGGCGCCTCGGGGTCGAGGCGCGCCAGCAGCCCGTCCAGTTCGTCTAGCGTGGAGACTTGCGCCAATGCGGACCGCAGCTCGCCGCCCGCCGGGAATCCCTTGAAATACCAGGTCATGTGTTTGCGCAGGTCGGCCAACGCGTGGTGTTCGTCGCGCAGGCCGACGAGCAATTCCGCGTGCCGGTAGACCATCGCCGCAACCTCGCCCAGACTCGGCAACGCCTGCGTCTCCCGTCCGTCGAACGCGTCGGCCAGGTCGCGGAACAGCCACGGGCGTCCCAGGCAGCCCCGCCCGACGGCGACGCCCGCACACCCGGTTTGGCGCATCATCGCCAACGCGTCGGACGCCTCCCAGATGTCGCCGTTGCCGATGACGGGAATGTCCAGGTGGCTGGCCAGCGTGCCGATGGCGTCCCAATCGGCCTGCCCGCCGTACGCCTGCTGGACGGTCCGCGCGTGCAAGATGACGCCCGCCGCCCCCTGTTCCTGCGCGATGCGGCCCGCGTCGAGGTAGGTGAGGTGGTCGTCGTCGATCCCCAGACGGATTTTGGCGGTCACCGGAACGCCATACGGCTCGACGGCCCTCACCGTGGCCCCGACGATGCCAGCGAACCGGTCGAGTTTCCACGGCAACGCGCCCCCGCCCCCGCGCCTGGTCACCTTCGGCACTGGGCACCCGAAGTTGAGGTCGATGTGCCGCACGCCGAGTTCACACGCCAGGATGCGCGCCGCCTCGCCCAGCACGCCCGGCTCGACCCCGTACAACTGCACCGAGCGCGTCTCGGCGTCCGCGAACGTCAGCATGGAGAACGTCTTCGGGATGCGTTCGACGATCCCCCGCGACGTGATCATCTCGCACACGTAAAGCCCGGGGACCGTCGTGTCGGCGTCGCCGGGCGATCCCGCCGCCCCTGAACCCGCCGTCCCCGCTCCATCTGCCCCGGCCCCCGCCCGAGTCTGCTCCAGGCACAACGCGCGGTAGGCCGCGTTCGTCACTCCCGCCATCGGCGAGAGCAACACCGGCGGCCACACCCCCAGCCCGCCGAGCTTCAGCGGCCCCAACCCCGCATCGGCGATTAGCGAGCCCCCGTCGGCGGTCGGCGAGCCCCCGTCAACAACCACAGATCCCCCATCAGCAACCGGCGAGCCGCGCGGCCAGGAACCCCTTCACCTGGTCGAGCGCCACGCGCTGCTGGCTCATCGTGTCGCGTTCGCGGATGGTGACGGCCTGGTCCTCCAGGGTGTCGAAGTCGACGGTGACGCAATACGGCGTCCCGATCTCGTCCTGACGGCGGTACCGGCGCCCGATCGCCTGCGCGTCGTCGAAGTCGACGTTCCAGCAGGCCCGCAGCTCGGCGGCCAGGTCGCGCGCCTTGGGCGAGAGCGCCTCGTTGCGCGACAACGGCAGCACCGCAGCCTTGACGGGCGCCAGGCGCGGGTCGAGTTTCAGCACGACGCGGGTGTCCACGCCGCCCTTGGTGTTCGGCGCCTCGTCCTCGGTGTACGCCTCCACGAGGAACGCCATCATGGAACGCGTCAGCCCGGCCGCCGGCTCGATGACGTAGGGCAAATACCGCGTCCCCGACGCCTGGTCGAAATACGACAAATCCTCGCCGGAATGTTTCGAATGCGTCCCCAGGTCGAAATCGGTGCGGTTCGCGATGCCCTCCAGCTCGCCCCAATCGTTGCCCTGGAAGCCGAAGCGGTATTCGATGTCCACCGTCCGCTTGGAGTAGTGGGACAGTTTTTCCTTCGGGTGCTCATAATGGCGCAGGTTGTCCCGGCTGAGCCCCAGGTCGACGTACCACTGCGTGCGCGTGTCGATCCAGTATTGGTGCCATTCTTCGTCGGTCCCCGGCTCGACGAAGAATTCCATCTCCATCTGCTCGAATTCACGGGTGCGGAAGATGAAGTTTCCGGGCGTGATCTCGTTGCGGAACGATTTTCCCGTCTGGCCGATGCCGAACGGCACCTTCATGCGCGAACTGGCCTGCACGTTCTTGAAGTTGACGAAAATCCCCTGCGCTGTTTCCGGACGCAGATAGTGCAGCCCGGTTTCGTCCTCGATGACGCCCAGGTACGTCTTGAGCATCATGTTGAAATCGCGCGGGGAGGTCCACTTGCCCACCGTCCCGCATTCCGGGCAGGGGATTTCTTCCATCCCCGACGGCGCGCGCCCATGTTTGCGCTCGAACGCGTCGGCCAAATCGTCGGCGCGCATCCGTTTGTGGCAGGACAGGCATTCGGTCAACGGATCGGAAAACACCCCCACATGCCCCGAGGCCACCCACACCTGCCGTGGCAAAATGATCGACGAATCCAGCCCGACCACGTCGTCGCGCCCCTGCACGACCGACCGCCACCACTGATTCTTGATATTGGTCTTCAATTCGACGCCCAACGGCCCGTAATCCCACGCGGCGCGCGTCCCCCCGTAAATCTCCCCGCAGGGGTACACGAACCCCCGACGCTTGGTGAGGCTGATGACGTTATCGAGACGGCTTGCCACGGCTACTCCTGATGTCCGGCTGCCCGGCTGGCAGCATGGTTGTTTTGTGTCGGACTCCAGTATCCTCGGCCCCCCAGACCCACGCCAACGCGCCCCCGCCCCACGCCAGGACTTAAGTAAGATCGCATCTTACTTAGATATGGCCTTACTTAGATGTAATCTTACTTTGATGCCGAGGCGGTTCCGCCGCCAGTATGGCTTCGGCACACGGAAGGAGTCACCATGTTCGCAGGACGTCACCGCGACCTCGACCTGTTGGGGCAGGAATGGAAGCGCGTCGCGGAAACCGGTCGTGGCCGGGCGATCGTCGTCACCGGGCGTCGCCGTGTGGGCAAATCCCGGCTGGTGCAGGAGTTCGTCGACCATGCCGGCTGTGCAAGCGTCGTCTTCCAGGCCACCCGTCGCCGCCATCTGGACGCCGAACGCGCGGAGTTCCTTCGGACGGTGGCCGAAACCGGTTCCCCCGGTGGTGAACTCGTCGCCGGGGTGACGGCGTCCGATTGGAACCAGGCGTTGCGGATGCTGGCGTTGGCGCTGCCCAGTGACGCGCCGTCCATTGTCGTCCTGGACGAGGTGCCGTGGCTGATGGAACAGGACCCCGAATTCGAGGGGGCCCTGCAAACGACATGGGATCGCAACCTGTCGGCGTTGCCGGTCTTGTTATTGCTGGTCGGCAGCGACGCGTCGGTGATGGAGGCGTTGCAGCGCCACGACCGGGCGTTTTACGGACGGGCGGCTGCGATGACGGTCGAGCCGTTGAACCCGGCGGACGTTCAAGAGATCACCGCGCTGGGTGCCGCAGAGGCGATCGACGCGTGGCTGATCACCGGGGGTTTCCCGGAGGTGGCGATGTCGTGGCCCGCCGGAGCGTCCCGTGGGGAATTCTTGGCCCAGTCGTTGGCAAATCCTCTGTCGCCCCTGTTGGTGAGCGCGCAGTTAACGCTGATGAGCGAATTCGCCGAGCCGTCCGTCGCGCGGGCTGTTCTAGAAGCGGTGGGGGCTGGCGAACGTTCGTTTTCGGCCATCGCCAACGCGGCCGGGGGTGGGACGGCGGTGCCGTCGGGGAGTCTCGGCCCGGTATTGAAGGCGTTGGTGGACAGCCGGGTCTTGGCGGTGGAGACGCCGCTGTCGACGGTTCCTGACACGCGGAACAAACGGTACCGGGTGGCCGATCCGTATCTGCGGTTTTGGCTGGCGTTCGGCCCGCAGGTGGTCGCTCTGGCCGAACGCGGGCGCGCAGACGTGGCGCTCGCGCGAATCGAACGGTCGTGGACGAGTTGGCGCGGGCGCGCGGTGGAACCCTTGGTGCGCGAGTGCCTGGCCAGGCTGCTGCCGGACGCCCGCTGGCCCGACGTGATGGCGGTGGGCGGCTGGTGGAACCGGGCCAACAACCCGGAGATCGACCTGGTCGGGGCCGACCACGAGCCGGTCGCCCGCCAGGTGTGTTTCGCCGGGTCGATCAAGTGGCGCGAAGACCAGCCCTTCTCCCGCCAAGATTTTTCCGCCCTAGCGCGTTCGGTGGGCACGGCGCCCAGCCTCCCCGACGACGCCGAGTTGGTGGTCGTCTCCCGAGCAGGAGTCGCCAAGGGCGTCCCCGCAGCCGCCGCCTGGGGCCCCGAAGACCTGGTGGCCGTCTGGCGCTGAGGTGGGCAAAACCCGCACATGGAAAGCATTCCAACCAGCATCGTGCAGACCTCTCAGCCAGCATCTTGCAGATCGCTGTGACCGAGCGAGCCGGCGGACGGTTGTGGCGATTCTAGGCCCAGATGGTCGAGATCGGTGCACGAGCGCGATGAAGCTAGTCGAGCGCGAGGACGGCCAGTAGTGCTGTGTCGACGGATTGTTGTTCGGCGGGGCTGAGGCGTCCGACCCATTCACCGAGGCGGGTCTGTGGGTCGACGGCGGCCATATGTTCGACTAGCGCGCGGGCGGTGGTTCCGTCGATGTCGATCTCTGGGCGAAAACGTGCGGGGCGTGCGCTCGTCGACGTGGGGATGGCGAGGACGGTCGACAGCAGGAGGTCGTCTGACTGGACGAGGATGGCGTATCGCTTGCCGTGTTGTTCGTGACCGCGGGCATCGCGAGGTGCGCGCAGCCGGTAGATGTCACCACGCATCGGTGCCGCCCATGTCGGCGAGGACGGCTCGTGCTTCGGCGAGGTCTTGTGGGTCGTCTCTCAGCGCGAGCGATTCGGAGCGCATGGCTGCGCGGCGGGCTTCGTGTTCGGCGTTCAGCAGTGCGTCGCGGATGACGTCGGATTTGGACCGTCCGGTGTGGGTTTGAAGGTAACTGATCGCATGGTCGACGGTCGCATCGGTCCGGAATGTCATCACGCTCATACGAAAATGATACCAGTTCATAATACGATCTGGTGGCGCTGCCCCCGCTGAGGCCCAGGCTTCGCGCCCGAGCGCGAATTTGCCAGTTCGTAGAGGAGCGCTACATCGCCACTTTGGCGATAGGGCGAGTGCTCACGGCCTCAGGCGGCGGCGAGGTATTGGTCGAGTGCTTGGCGGACGACGGCGGACTGGCCCAGGCCCCGTTTTTTGGCGATTTCTTCTGGTCAGTTGCGCAGCGCGCCCAGCGGCACGACGGCGACGCCGTCTGAGCGCATGTGGGCGAAACCCGATCCGGTGATGGCGATGAGCGCGCGGGGTTTGCCGATGCGGGCTTGGTCGATGTTGTCGGCGACGGCCAGAAGGCTCGCTGCTGCCTTGTCGGCGGCGCCGAATCCCAGTTTGATTTCGACGGCGGCCCACGATCCGTCGCGCAGTTCGATGATCGCGTCTGCTTCTAGGCCGTTCGAGTCCCGGTAATGGAAGACGTGCGCGCCCAGTGCGCCCGCGTAGACGCGAAGATCGTGGATGGCCGCAGATTCGAACAAAAGCCCTAGGTATTCCAGGTCGGCCAGGAGCTGCTGTGGTGTGAGCCCGAGTGCCATGCACGCCACTGATGGGTCGCAGAAGTGGCGTTTGGGGCTTTTGCGGAGCCTCGCCGCAGAACGGATGTGGGTGTTCCACGCGGGCAGGTCGTCGCGGATCATCAGCCGGTCGAGGGGGTCGAGGTAGCCGGCGACGGTGCCCCGGTCGAGCGGGCCGCCAGCCCCGCCCGCGTCGGCTGCGATGGTCGTCACCTCGCATTCGGTGGCGACGTTGCGCGCGAGGGATTCCATGACGCGCCGGACATTGGCGGGGTCTCGTCGCCCGTCAGCGGCTTGCCCCAGATCACTTTCGGTCAGCAGGTCGTAGTAGTTCTGGTTGGCCAGCAGGGCGTGGCGTTCGTCCAACTCCAGGTTTCCGGGCCATCCGCCGATGGCCAAGCGGACGGCGATTTGGGGCAGACTGGTTTCGCCGGACCGCGAGTGGGGGCCCGCACCGTTGAGAACGTCCGCGAGCGCTACCTCTCCGCTCGACCAGCCGCGTTCCCACCACGACATGGTTTCCATGTCGACGATGCCGAAGCGACCCACGCCGCTGTGGTTGCCCTTCGTTTTCTCGTCTCGCGGGGTCGATGAGCCGGTGAGGATGAACTGGCCTTTCGCCCGCCGCCGGTCAACCTCGTGGCGGATCGCATTCCACAGACGAGGCTGCTCCTGCCATTCGTCGATCAGGCGCGGCGTGTCCCCCT
>Ga0123357_10001921_pt1 | contig 22636 bp, 10 predicted proteins | sample TergutEmb28metaG_FD_89873 | JGI IMG/M metagenome (GOLD analysis project Ga0123357, IMG submission 89873) | Embiratermes neotenicus P4 segment gut microbial communities from Petit-Saut dam, French Guiana - Emb289 P4 | ecosystem: Host-associated > Arthropoda: Insects > Digestive system > Gut ... | reverse complement strand
TATATATATATATATATAGAAATGATGGCTGGGGTGTAGCTGTACTGCATATGGAAAATAGAAAATAAAGTAGAAAATAAATCTTATTTTGGGCAAAGTGAAATTTGAAGACAGTGCTGATGCATAAAATTCACATTATTGGATGTCATTTGGAGGCCTATATTAGGGAAACCTTAATTGCCAAACTGTTAATTAACATCTGTAAAAGGACAGAAGTTATACTTTCCTGAATGGGGTAATTGCTCAAGTCTCTTGTGCTTATGCCTTACACATTACACCTATTACAATTTCACTGGAAATTTTTCTGTCTGTTGCACTTTATGACAGGCTGGTAAGAAACTTCAGCACAAACTGTACATACTTAAGATCTGTGTGCTATATGTCCATCACTGAACAGAACAGTGAAGCTATAAAATTGTTCATGTAAGTGATGTAACCTGCAGGTGAGGTGGATACATATGTGATTTGTGCAAATGTGTTTTCTGGGCAAAGGTAGAGAGGCCATTAAAAATAATCTTGGGAATTTGAGCAGGAATCCCATTGGCCCAGCATTTGATAGGTCCCTTCTGCAATGAACTCCTTGTACTGCTGCTAGAACCACTACATCACTGTGGCACTAGCATGTTTGATTCTCACCTTTTAGCACTTGCTTAAGATGACTGAACATTTAGAATTTACATGATGACATGCCCATCTTCACAAACAGCTTCCTCCACTTCTGTAATTTTCACAGGTGTTGCAGTAATGTGGGCTCTAATGTGAATGTTCTGTTGCGTGACTTATCAGATGCTGGTGTGCTATGCGCACAGCAATATGACCCCCAGTGACAGGCCATATTCTTGATCAGTGCTGCACACAGATTTTATTTGAACAGCCGTTACGGATCGGGTGTATTGTGGAAGAAAGTTACAGGTATAACCTGTTAAAAATCTCACACGCCTCTACAACAACTGCATGTGCCAGTATAAGTTTTGTACTCCTGACCTTTGGGAAGGTTTGAGTTGTTATAATGACAGGCACAATTATATTACTGCATATGAAAGTCTGTTGAATCATAAAGAGTGATGACTGTTTTTCTCACAGTGGTTATTACCATGCCAGCAAATGGAAATGCATTAAGACATGTGATGTCTGGGACCAAAAGGTTGTCAGATATTCTACCACAATTGATGTTAGAACATAATGTTTATGGTGTATCTTAGTGTATTTAGTAACTTCATGTGCAGATTGAACCATTTAATTTGCCACTTGATATCCTGTCCTGTATAGAGTAGCGATCCAACAAGACACCCATATTGCACTCTTTTTATAATCATACAACATTGCTGCCAGTGGATGGAAGGCTCTTAGTCATTTTCTGGTTACTAGAGCTTTCCTCATCATCCACTACCAGATATCATAGCTTTAACTGTAATATATTCATAACATGACCACTGAAGAGAACACATTTAGAACAATATCAAGATTCTGGAATACCTAAATATACAATGATCTCTTGGTTCAAATATGGCATCAATTATTCATATCCCATAAAATAATAGGCAGATTGTAGGTAACTATACTTTCTAAAATGTTAATATATCAAACATCCCAAATGTGTTTGTAAATAATTACTGTCTTTTCTTCTTGGTGTTCACTAGCACTGACCCACAATAACACATTGGCTGACAAAATTATTGAATTTGAGATTCTCCATGCAGTATGTTTCCATCTAGTACCTAGGTTACAAATGAGTGGAGCTGTAACTCTCCTTCTGTATGCCATTATGGTGTGCAGACACATGACTTTTACCTTTTACTGTACTTTACACTATGATAACTGTTGCCCACGCTTGTGTAAGTCTTGTCTATGTTATAATCCAGTGTTTTCATTGGTATCAAACGACTGTATTGTTAGACTGAATAGGGTTCTCAATAATTGTACACTGAAACAACAGACTATATTTTTTCATGCTGCATTTTAATGTTCTAACAATGCAACTACAAGGATTATATCCACGTGACCTATTACATTAAAATATAATTGTAAGTGAATGTATATATATCACAGGAAAGTTTCGTTTTTTTAACTGTAGTGTCCATAAAATAAAATATGTTTTATTTTTGTGACAGTACTACATTTTAAATATGTATTTTTGTACATACCCAGTTAAAGTACATATTTAAACTTTAGAGCGTTGCTCTTACTCGTTAATTTATGTCTTGAAAATGTCAAAACATGTTAAAATGTAAACTTTCCTAATAGATGTTCAAAAACCAATCACTAGTGTTTTATTCATATAAAAATACTTTTTTGGTTTTTAAAATACCTTTTGGCATGGAACATAAACTTTGAGGTCACCTCCATCCATCCAGAAATCAGTGTGATAAGCTTTATGAGGTTTCATCATAACTGTGAGTTGTAAAACAGAAGATATTCATTTTTCAGAATATTTTACTTCCATTTATGTGAAATGTGTTCAACATTTTGCTAGATTTTGTCCATTGGGTACGACATCTTTGGAACGGCTATGCATAAAGGGTAAATTTTAAGAGAAACACACATTTTGATATATGATTACTTAGAGCTGCTGAACATTTAATGTGAGTAGTAGTAAGGCCATCCTGATAGCTCAGATTGATAGAACTAATATGAAGAACTTGTTATTGAATGAATATGCAATTCACATACGTAAATCTAATATAGTTAGCACAACTAACATAGTGTGTAAAGTACATTCGTGTAAGTTTAGTAAAATTGGATGCATCAGTTATTAAAGTTCATAATTTTCTTTGTGTATTAAATTTCAATCTGTGATGAGTTGATACACTGTTCATCAAAACCCTTTGATTAGTAAGCTTTGTTTGCAAACCAACATCCTTCAGGAGTAAGGAGTTTCTATCAGGGATGCAAGTACTGTACATGATAAATGTAGAAAGATTTTTGCATGTAAGTGTTGGTGCCAGCTTTTTAAAACTATTATTAACTTGTGTTTTTGCACACTATTAAGCCAAGTTTCATATACGCTTAAGAGTTCAGATGTCCAAAAACGATATTTCTGTACTTTTAGGGATCACGTTCAATCCCAGAGTTATGAATGCTTAACATGAATATTTAGTTAAGTGTTATGAATAAAATTACAAATTTATAAGAGAAAAATATGGCTCATCATGATTTTTTTGAAGTTATACAGCTCAGCAAGATATTGTTCCATTTTTCTCTTAAGGATTACTGTGCAGTTTACATGTGTGTAATTGTGTAAGCCTTCTGATGGAAAATCAAGGGTAAATACCACACCAGAATACTTTTAGTTACTTGGAAAGGGGAAGAATTTTTGTGTTTAGCAATGAATGAAATATGTTGAAACATTTCTACATACTATCTGATCACTACTGGTTTAAACTACAGAAGCATCTATGTAAGTTACAACATATTACTGAAACCATACGGAGACACAGAGGTCAACAGATCTGTAACACTATGGCCTTCATTTAGATCTAGTTGACAGTAACATGACTGCAGCAGTGACACCTCCGCCAACCATAGTAGTCAGTGTGCTGTGACTGTCCCTGCAATGAATCATGAAGGAAACTGTTTAATTGTGAGCATAACACTTTATAAAATGTAGTGCATATTTTTCCACTTTCAATCTATACAAACATTTTCACCATGGTAAAGCTATTTTGGTCTTTTGTGTTGATACCATGTTGTAGCCTGTTTGTTTTGTATAGGTTTTGGAGAAATATTCCTGCTTCATTGTCAGGGTTGAAGTTTGACTTTAGTTACAGTGTTTATCTCCAAACTGTTATACTGACCTGCCAGACTACAATACAGTGTCATAACTCAGCAGACACATGAATTATTCTTTGCAGTATTACAGTTTTGCATACATTATTTGTTGTGATGCTAATTTATTAGATTTATGTTGTGGATATGAGTTTTGTTCTTGATGGAAGACTCCCTCTGTGTTGCATAAAGTATTAATATAATAGAAAAATGCAGTCTAACACATAGGTGTCCAGCCCACAGCCTGCAGATGCATATGTAAATTGCATATATACTATAAAAATTTTACAAAAATTTAGGCAATTAGGTATACCACTTACTATTATTTTCTCACAAGCAACCCACAAGCCAGCCCACAATAACGCATGTGGCCCGTTGCTCTAAGAAGTTGGAGACCCATGGTCTAATGCAACTAAAATCAATAGATTTTGTTTTTATGTACGTTGCTGCATGTTTTGATGTCACTGGGACATCATCAGGCTTATAGAGTATGTAAGAGGCAGCTAGATGTTTATCATTACAATTATCATTCCATGGATTGAAGTCTCATCCTTACAGTCACATAACTGTAATTGTAAGGATGATATCTCAGCCCATGAGACAGATAATTGTAATGATATACAACTAGCCTCCTTTTATGTATTTTTATAAGCCTGATGATGACTCAATTAGGTCTAAATATGTAGCATTTTTTTTTAAAACAACATCTGTTGTATTTATAATCAAATCCTTTTGTTGTACTATAGTTTTATATTATGTAAATGTTGTTAGAGGGGACTGCGGTGGCACAGTGGTTAAGGTGCTGTGCTACAAATCGTAAGGTCGCTGGTTCGATCCCAGATGGTGTCATTGGAATTTCTCATTGACATAATTCTTCCGATCACACTATGGCCCTGGAGTCGACTCAGCCTCTAACAGAAATGAGTACCAGGAGAATTTCCTGGGGTAAAGGCGGCCGGTGCTTAAGGCTGACAACCTTACCACAATCCTGTGCCATTGGCATGTAATCTAGGAACCTTAACTTCCTGGAACCCTCTGGGCCACTCCAGGCCTGTAATGGGATTGCTTTACCTTTACCTTTAAATGCTGTTAGAAGACCAGTAATACTGCAGATATCTTTACAAAGAGTTAGGAATTATTTCCAGTTATGTTTCATTGAGCTTCCACTGTACGAGAAAAAGTTTCAGGAACAGTTATTAATTCTAATAAGACTTCTATTTGTATTAGTTATGAATTTTTGTAAAATGAGTCATGTTTGGTAAAAGAGGTAAACAATTATGCTTTCAAAACAGTGTAACTGAGGACTCTGTTCTTATGGTATATGATGCTGCATCACTGGGTAGTTGGTTCCTTACATTTTGAGATGGAACAGTGGTTTGATCTTCAAGGGTCAAAATGACCAGGAAGACCCTTGAAGGTGAGTCAACTACATTGTCTTGAAACACTGGTAACAAAGTACTGGATGCAGCAACACATCCCAGAAGAATAGAGACCTCAAAACTGATAAAGTTTGATTTCTGCTTCATGTGGGTTATGGTGGACTGATCTGGACCAGAATTAAATTTATATCATGTGTCGTTTAGGCTTCCAATAACAGATTTAATTTAAATATGTTTACTTGGAATACGCAGAGAGGCAGGTGATTTACCACCTCTATATGCATTCACTTCATGCATTCTGGACAAAAAAAAGTGCTATAATCATTTTGGACTGTAATTTTACATTTAAGTGGGTTATACTCCTGATTTGTATGTAGAAGTCTAAGTGTTTGGATCTCAGTCCAGAGACCAGCTATCTTGTTTCAGTATTTTTGTGGTATTTCTCAGTACTTTCAAGCAAATGTGGGGACAAGATCTTAAATGTGACCATAACTGCTTCTTTACACATATTTTCCATCATCCTTCCCATATTATCGTACATTAATCTGAACTACTGAGTGTCTTTAACAGACCATAAATAGAACGTAAGTTATCACAGTTATCAGTACTGATGTGTACTTTATGATCAGACATGTTCTGCTAAGACTCATAAATGTGTGTGCTATGGAAGGAAATTTCAGAACAAATGTCCTAAAATAGCAATTGTTGACTTGAGTACTTTTGTTTAATTTCTTTTTTTCAGGTTTCTAAAATATTTTCCTGCAATGTAATCATGCAGTACAGGAGGTTTATACTTACCTCATGACTGGAGGAGATGTCTTGGTGGAGTCAAAGAAAGTCAGGCCATCAGGTACGAAAGCATAGTTGGAGATTGGCTGGAAGAGGAGTTCATACCTGAACTAATTATCATTAGACATGTAATTCACATTTAAAGACTTGATGAAATTGAATGTAAATGTATATTATGTTGTGAATGCAGTATGATCATTAGTATTACTAGTATGTGTCTTGAATCCCTACAGTGATTCAGGATAGAGTTCTTACCCAGATACATCAACTGTTGCTGCTGCTGTGATTATCTGTCATATTTCATAATAACAATAAAATTATATTCTCCTCTTAGTAAGCGTTTTATTGAAAATTTTAAGAATAAATGAATGGTGTAAGCATGAAGAGAAAGTGGACAAGAAGCTCTGGAAATGAAATTCACATAAAAGTGTTAATTACATATCATGATTGGTAGTTTAACTTTAAAAAGTTACTGAAATTATTTGATTTGTTTGTAATTTAGTTTCTATAAGAACAAAAAGGATTTTATTATGTTGCAGTTAGAATTGACAAGAGGCAATAGTGGTTTCCTGGAGGAACTGAATGATGACTGATCCTGGGCCAATTAGGATGCATATTTACTGGGTGAGTATGGCACTGCTGTGCCATGTTTTGTAAATCAGTTACCTTGTATATATAAAGGTTCTTGTGATTTTGGTGTAAAAGTAAATTTTACAGTCACTATGCCTGGAGTTTTTAAAATATAAATCATGCTAGCAAAATGTTCAATCAGTTATGAAGCCCCAGCTTAGGAGTTCAAGGTATACGGTAGCTGTTCACTTCTATCGTAACAGTTGAGGAGGACATCTATGAAAGAGCAGTTGCCAACTTCACACAAAAGCCTACCTCATTATTATTCTGTGTAGCACTTGGAATTTGAGCCAAATATATCCTGAATTTGGAAAATATTTAATATAGTTAATAAAACAGTTTATGTATGAGTTTTTAGGCTTTTTAAGCAGTACAGTTGAAGTCTCCATTTGTCTAGGATATGGCAATGTGTCCCTAGGTAACTGGCACCCTACGTTTGAAGACAGAGGGGCAGAGACCTGAAACACTTAATGTGTGGAACTTGGGAATGTATTCAACGTGGGCTGAATGACATGAGACTAATCCTACAACATGTGAAATTATTGTCCATACTGCTCTGTCCCAGATGTCGCTAATGCCTAACCACCCTCCTGTCAATAGGATGCCTAGAGATTTTTTTGTAGGACGAGAAGGGAAATGTTCACTTAACTCCCTTGGGCTAGAGAGCGTCTAAGTGCATGCATTTTTACATCCAAACACCCTTCTGTGTATGGTTCTCAGACATTACTACTAAAACAGTGTAATTTACGAGTGTAGACAGTTTACCTTCTCAGTGAAGAAACTGTTGAGATGATCGAACTTAGGTGAGAATGTTGATTCCCCATCAAAGCTTATCAGGGATGTTGCAACACCTTCCTTCCATATTGCTAGTGCAGGCCACATTACAGTTAGAGAAGCTAGTACACAGTTTACATATTCAGTGACCTTCTCAGACCAGCTGGAATACTGAGTTGACATAAAACCCACAGCAGACTTCCGAAACTTTTCCATTGACGAAGCAATACCAAAAAATGATTCAGTCTTCAGTGTTGTATTATCCATAGTACTAAAATATTTCTCAGCAAGTCCAAAACCCTGGTGCAGAGCTTCATTCTTTGAGATATGTCCATTAGCCTGCCTTGTATTTCTCATGTTTGACATTCTTGTGGCATCGTGGTGTACTAGACCTTTTGAAGTGATGTGAATGGTGGAGAGATGTTCAGGCCGTGAGATGCGACGTTCAGAGGAAATGATCCTGGTAGATACTCGATCCATCAATTTGCTGGTTGCAAGGTGGTCAGATGTAGATTTCTTTGAAACGGGTTGTCGTTCATGAGTTACTCGTACAGAACTTCCTAGAGATTTCAGTCTCTCGGCTGTTGCCTTAGGATTCCTTACAGATGATAAACCATTTGTCGACAATCTACGTGTATTCCTGAGATTAGCCGAATGCCCAAGTGATCGTTTAGAATTTCTCTCAGATACCAGTCGTTCAGTATAAATCCTTCTGGAATTCATGTTGATTGCCAGACCTATAAGTGATCTTTCAGAATTCGTTTCAGATTCCAGTGGTTCGGTATAACCCCTTCTGAAGTCTCTGATAGATACCAGACGATCAGTAGAGCGCCTATCTGAACCTATTCGTTCAGCGAGGATCCCGGAATTTCTGACTGATGTGAAATGGTCGACTGATCGTCCCAAATTCCTAATTGTCTTCAGTTCAGCAGATATCCTTGAACTTCGAACTGATGTTAAATGTTCAACTGAGCGACTAGAATATCTCTTGCCTGTAACTTTTCTGGAATCTACCAACGCTAACGGTTTAACAGTGCGTCTAGACTCCCTTTCATATGCCCATCGGTTAGAAGATATTTTGGGATTTCTGACATATGACGAACGTTCAGTCTTGCGGTTTAAATTCCTCTCAGAAATCTGTCGTGTTGCAGTAGTCCTTCTCGTACCCAAAATATTTGGAATACGTTCAGCAGATCTGAGAGAGCCCTGAGATAAGTGTTCAGTAGAAGCGCCCCTAGAACCCTTCACATGTGCCAAGCGCACGGCTGAGGGTTTAAAGTTATTTTGGATTTCCATTTCTTCAGGAGAAATCCTGTGACGTGTGGCGAATGCCAAATCACCATTCGTTCGCCTAACCGTCCTCACAGTTGATGTAACTCTCGAATTTCTTTTAAATGACAGCCTTTCTGATGAGCTACTTCTGGAAGCCCCTGTGAATGCTACAGGTTCATCCGTTATTCTATAACTTCTGTTAACATTAATTCTTTCAGAAGACCTAGTAGAATCAGTCCCAATTTCAAACCGCCCTGATAGTTCAGCTGACCTCTGACTTGTCAATCGTTCCGTTGAAATGGTCCTTGAATCTCTGGAAGATGTCAAATGTTCAAGGGGCCTATAGTATCGAGTAACGAGGCGTTCAGTAGAGGTCCTTCTGGAGTTCATGAGAGGTGTGAAATGTTCAGCCGATCTGGAATTTCTCTGAGTTGTTACACGACCTTTATCAACCCTAGAATGCCTGAGAGTTACAAGACGTTCAGCAGGCCCTTTAGAAGACCTCTGATGCTCAAGTCCGCGTGAACTACTTCTTGAATCCCTGAGGAGAGGCAAACTTTCTGTGGACTTTAAGTACCTTAGAGTTGCAGTTCGTTCGGCCAAGTTTTTCCTAGAATTACTGAGGAATGACAGACGCTCTTCGGACCTACTGGAATCTGTCGGATTTTTAAGTCCAGTTAAAATTGTTCTGGAATTTCTTACAGAGAGTGAACGTTTGACAGACCGCCTAGAATTTCTCTCTAATGCGTGTCGGTCGGCTGACAACTTCTGGGAGTCTCTGAAACGAAATGTGCTTTCAGAAAGTTTTCTAGAATCAGGAGTAATCCTCATTGAATCCCTGGCCTGTGAAAAAGGTTCATCAGAAATTCTTGACTGCCTTTCAGATGTTCGTCGTGTAGCAGAAACCCTCCTGGAGTTCTTGATAGATGCCAAACCATCATCATATTTCTTAGAATTCCTTTCGGGCATCAGTTGTTTTTCAGAAACCCTTCTATAGATCTTAGTATATGCTGAATTCTCAGAAGACCTCGATAGTCTTAGTCGTTCAGCGGATATCCTCATTGAATCTCCAATAGATGCCAAACGTTCGGCAGATCTCCTGAGATCCTTTTCCAATGTAAGTCTTTCAGTAGAAATTTTCGCGGAAATCTTTGCAGAATTCAGACGTTCAGTAAATCTTCTAGAACCCGTTACCGGTGTCCGTTGTTTGGCGAAAACCTTCTTGGAATCCCTGGTAGTTACCAATCCTTTAGTAGACCTAGAATCCTTCTCGGAGGTTATTCGCCTACTAGAAGCCCCGATTGAATCAGTGAGTGCGATTATATTTTTCGCATACTGTCTTTTAGAGTCTTTGAGGACCAGTGCTCGTTCTGCCGAAGTTCTGATGAGATTGTGCCTTGCAATAGGTTCGGTGACGTGGTTATTCCTATAAGTGGGAGTTTCTATAGTTAAACGCTTGTCACTTACGCTAGGAGAAACAGTTCTTCTCATTTTTGAACGTTGCGCTAATACCCGTTCGTTGGACATCTTTCTTGGAGCAGTAAATGCAGATAATCGCGAAGATACAGTTTGATCCAGTCGCCTGTCTGAGATATTTGCAGAAAGTCTTGCCGCAGATGTTGTAAGTAGACGACGTGTGATAGGTGATGCTCTTGAAACCCTTCTTTCCTCTGAGAATCTTGTAGTTACTATGGAATTTAATGGCGATGATCTGACGGAAGAAGGCAGGCTTTCCTCCGGTTTCACAAATAAAGAACGGCGGTGAGACGATCCCGATGATAAAGATCGCCTTTCACGACTTAATTGCATACTACGTCTCTCTTCAAACGCAGATGCACTGTTTCTTCGATTATCTGCAGTTCGGTATCCAGCATTGCGATCTACCGAGTTCCAAGATGGCGACAGTCTGTTACCAGAAATTTGAGGAAGCCGTTCTTTAGACATCATAGATATTTGTGTAGGATCAGTTAAGGTTCTGGAGGATGGTTTGTCTTTGGGTATTATTACGCTTCGACTTCTTGGTTTTATTCTAGAAAGAGCCTCAGAAGACCGTTTCTCGTTTTGCTTTACCTCGGAAGACGATACAAGTTGAACGGAAGGCAGTGAGCGAAATACTCTGTCGTGAGACTTCATACTTGGGCGTCCTTCATATAACCTACCAGAATTTCTAATAATGACACCGGTAAAAGGAAATGTGCTGGAGACACGGCTGTTAGTTGATGTGTCGGAAGAGATGCTTCTGGCTGTCCTCCGGATTGCAGTTATTCCTTCGGAAAAAATGTTTTTCTCGGGCAAGCGTTTTGTTGAACATCGTCTTTTGGAATTTACAGCTTCATGAATGGAGTTTCTTCTAGAAAGCGCCCCCTCTGCGTAAGATCTTCGCCCTTCTGCCTGTACCACCCTTGAACTTGATCGCCGTTCGGAACCAAAACGCTCTGTTGCAAGCCGGCTAGTTAGAGCTCTTTCAGATACTGCCCTTATATTATTACTATCATCTTGACGGATGTCGGATGAGGCGCTACGAGAGAGTTTAGCATAAGAGAAAATCGGTTTAGAAGATACCCGAGACCGAAATAACTTTTCAGAAATTCTGTCTGACGCCAATCTTGGAGATGATTGTCTTTCAGAGGATATTCTTCTAGAATTTCCGTTTTCGAGCAATCTGTGTTCTGCTAGGATCCGCCTCGATGACTCTGTTGTTGCTGATGTCCTAGATACAGTAAGTTCCCTGTTTCTGCTATCACTTAACACACTTCTTTCAGATTTTCTTTCGCCCGACAGTTTCCTTGTATCAGACTTGGAGAGCCTATGATCCCGTAATACCCTCAGAGGAGATCTTCGTTCAGTTGACGCTGTGCTATGGACATTGAATTCTCGGCCTGCAGAACGTTCGGGAGCAGATTGATTTTCAAATGCCAATCTCCTGGATCCATCCCTTTCATGCATTTTTCGTTCCATTATTTTTCGTGAAGTGCGCATTTCCGTTGACATTTTCCTAGAAACGCCTTCTTTGGCTAATGCAGCCTGTTCAGCGGCAGTTACAATATTGGCCTGTATTTCTGCTGACCCTCTTCTCCGTACCTTTAGCTCTGATATTTTGCGGGGAAGTGGTTTCTCAGCCGTCTTCTTAGGTACGCCACGTTCCATGAACAGGGATCTCCTTTTAGTATCAGTTCTTTCTGAAGCAGTTCTCTCACCATTCCTCGCAGCTAATAAATTTCGTGTTGATATTGCTTCTCGGCGCTGAGATCCTATTGCAAGTTCTTCGCGGGGAGCGTGGCTTTTTTTCAGTGACCTGTACTTTATCTGGCGCCGTGGAGCATGCACATTAAGGGTTGTTTCAGGCGCGTCTTTTGAACGAGCAGCCAAGAGCCTTCTAGGAGCGGTCCTAGTAAGTGGTGTTACTGGTTTAGGATGTCCTTCAGTGCTCCCTTCAGGGCGCTGGTCCACTGAACAGGTGTTTTCCAGTAGGAATACATCAGTGGTGAAGCAAGTATGAGCAAGTCCGTTGTCCCGTGAAACAGTCCGAGTCCTCTTCATTTGAGCGTTCCGGCTATTCACGCATCCTCCTTCCCCGGGATCCTCCGGTGGGCTGTGGAAAAGGAATTTCGGTCAGAATAACCGGTCTACGAACCGAGACTGGAATTCATGATCTCTTGAATATGTGTACAGAGCAAGAGAACTGCCTACATATTTTGTGACGACGTGCGGTTTGATTAGTCGATAACTACCACTTATTAAAGAAAAAACCCTGCATTTGCTTATTCAGGTATTTAGTTATGTATACGTGGTATATTATGCAAGGTTTAGAATGGATAATTGCTGTTGTTTAAATAATATTACAATGTATAACGAGAGTGTGCAAGGGCTGTACATGGGTCTGCGCACAGTAACGACCCGAAGATGAGCACAGCAAATTCTTGGAACGGCACCCAGACCGGCCCTGGTGTTCGTCAAGCCCTCTGCCCATTGGGCTGTACAGATTCTGTGCCTCGTGATATAGCAACTGCGACTTTAAACTGACTTCCCACCGTCGTTTAGTGCTGCGGTGAACAATACATGGACCTGTACTTCTTTACGTTGGCATGTTGCGGTGCAAATTCTGAACGCGTATCGATTGAACTATCCCACTGATTTCTACATCTCACAGAAGCAGCATGGCCAAAAAGTGCATATTTATTAGCGTTCGGACAAAAAAGAAAAAAACAGTTTAAGTAATGCAGAATGCCAGCTGCTTTTCTTGCCACTTATAGGAAAGTTCAGTTTTCTGCAAAGCCCTAATTTGTGCTGACAAAACGCTTATTGGATTCTACTTGGTCTGTTCTAGTGGGAATCTTGGTCTCTCGCTCTAGTTTTAGGGACATGCATTATATTAAGGGTGTTTGAGAAAAGCGTTGAAGCTAGCATTTAGACCTGAGAATATAGGGAGATGTGGTGGAATAAATTACAGTCAGGGGCTGCCATGTACTTGTTTATACGTTACCAAATGCCATTACAGTGAATACACGAAGGATTATCTGTGTTGAACACATAGCATGCATGTAGGATATGTGAAATTCATCAACGATTTGGATCGGAAAAATTAATGACGTAGGTCGGAAGACCTAGGCATAGACGGCGAAACAGTACTGACAATTTTCCCAGCGGGACAAGGTGTGGGGATGTAATTTGGACTGAAATTACCGAGGCTAGCCTCCAATAGCAGGCTTTTCTCTTCATAGGTACAGTCTTTTGACTTTTACGAGAACTTAAATTTTCTTTCGGCTGGGTAACTTTTCAAGACCATGCATTTAGTTGAACAAGCGCCATATGAAAATGTGAGTCGTGTGTTATTTAAATTCCGAAGAGTGCAACTTGCAATACGGAGGTGGATAACCGTGACTGAGAGGCAAAAACACCTCACGAGAATAAATTTTGCAGTTAAACATTCGTTAAGTAGAATGTTAATGATTCACACCTACTGATATGCTTTACACACAGATCTAAGAATATTATTCAGAGCACGGAGTAGCTGGATGTACTGTTTCTATTTTAGAGTTTTGCTCTGAAGATGGACAACACGTTTCCCTGAAACGCTGATACCCACTACCAAGCTGCACGGGGTCACATTCCAGAATACTGTGATATTGGTATTAGACGTTATAACAATCTCAGTGTCATGTCGCGTTAATTTGAATTAATTTGGGGATAGGGTTGGAACTGAGGCGTTCCAAACGCTTGGAAGCTGTCATGTCAACGAACGGACATGCGCTCCCAGTTAAAATTCAATGCCATGCTGTGTGCTCAGTAAAAGTGCGCTTACCAAGAGATCATATTTCAGGAAGTTATGTATTTAAATATCCGTCCTTAACAAAATCCAAACCCACTGGCTTACATACCATATCGTCCCCGCCCACTGCGACTCGGTAGTCGGGGGTCCCCTAAATTATTAGTCAAGTCACTCACAGATCTCTCAGAATACTTGATTCTGTCAGGAAAAAGGAAACCAATGGAAAAAAAATAATTGAATATTCTGCTCTTTTGGGGCGCTTCAGACCTACGAGGCCTGCGGGGCCGTTATCCACACCACTGTCTGAACAGTTAGAGGGGGACGAATTGCGTTTTATTTTCGTGAGACGTGTTTTGGATACATCTGCTCTAACATATTCCTAACCAGCTTACCTTATAACTACCACGTGCAAAATTTACATTGAAGTATCGCTCAGTTTTGAATGCAGGTATGAATTAAATTAATTTAACGTTAAATATTCAGGAATTAAATTGATTTTCCACACACACTGGCGCTGATTTCCACCTCTGTCACCAAGGTAAGTCGCTCGTAGCAATATGAAATGTTAGAGACGTAGGATAAGGAAGTTCGTTCTGAACAACGCCGATGGTTCGTACGTTTTTATTGTGTTGATCGCCTGTAACCTTGCATTATACGCTTTAAGCTGGACGTAATGCGGATGGCGATAAAGGGAGAGATAAATAGATATGAGGTGCGGTAATTGTTTGTCCTACTCGCAACGGAAGTAATAATGTACCGGGCACAGTATACTAACTCTTGTACCTGGAAAAATGACTTCAGTTTAAGTAATTATGTACCTGGCGCAGTGTACTAACTGTAGTAGCTGGTAGAAAGAGGCCAACTTAAGTAATTACTTGCGTACGTACCTTGCGCAGTGTTCTAACTTCTGTAGCTGGAAGAACGATGCCAATCCGCGGTCAGGTTGGGCTCGAGACAGCTCTGCCAAGATGGGACATGCGAGATAGAGCAACAAGAAGCCGATCATGGCCAGGCATCGCGCCGGCAAGATCTTGAGACGCGTCTTCCGCATGTCAAAAGCGTGTCTGCTGCAGACGATACTATGCAATTGAAGTTGTAGGAAATCAAATATTTGTATGTGTTTTTAAACTGAATTATTGAATGTTCAAGGGGGAGAATTAGCCAATTGGAGAGTAAGCTGGGTATAAGCGTAGAGAAGAAAACCGACTAGACGCTACTGAACGTTTAATTGCACAAATAATCTGCTCGCCATATTTCGGGCACTTACGTGCCCATCATCAGGAGCTCGAGACTATACTTGCGTTATTACCGCATATGGTGTGTAATGCCTTGGTTGCTGGTGGTCGGCTGTTAGGAGCAGAGCAGCAGGCTATGCGTCCGCGATGAGGGAAATTGTGCAAATTTCCCTCATCCCGGATGCATAGCCTGCTGCCCTCCACCTGACCGCCGACCACCAGCAACCAAGGCATTACACACCATATGCGGTAATAGCACAAGTATAGTCTCGACCTCCTGATGATGGGCATATAAGTGCCCGAAACATGTTGAGCAGATTATTTGTGCAATTAAGCATTCAGTAGCGTCTAGTTGGTTTTCTTCTCTAAGCTTATACAACGATGCACAGACAAACATACATCAAATTCATAAGCTGGGTACTGTTTGGAAGAGCCGGCTCTGGAGCCCACCCAGTCCCATGAAAATCTTAGATCTCTTTGTTGGATAAAAGCGGCCGGAGCTTGAGCTGACCACTCCTCTCCATATAGTACCGTAGTGAATAGGCCTAATGTATGACGATCTATATCCACGCGTTACTGCATGGTGTATATGAACTGTGCCTTCTGTTACAAAATATTACTGCACTTTATATCGGGAGTTCCGTGCATTTCTCGCCGTTGATTTATAAATACAAGCATATTGAGATGAGGAATTTAATAGAAAACTCAACGCCACCTGTGGTGCGGCGCAAGTGGTCCATTTCTGGAGCTAACGTGTTGCGTATTGCGGACGGAACGTTACTGCGTTATTATAATTACCGTAGCGATTCTTGACCACTCATGTTTTGTTTATTCCTAACCCGAGGACCTACCAGTAGCAGTAACACCTTGTGGTGGTGTCTGTCTGCCCACAGTATGAGTAGCAGTGGCTGGAAAGGTACTTGTTACGAGTGTGATTAATAATGCAGAAACATTGTGATTAGCGGTTTCATTGATTCTGTGCGATTTTTCTTGATGCCACTGGGTTAGACTCTGCCGCACATCCGGTAATGTCCTTACGTCAGTAATACACTACCAGACGTATTGTAATATGAATGAGGAAGAGACGATTGCAATGTCACTAGTGACTGTGTAGTGGGTGGTGAAAGAAAAACGCTATAGGTGTCTAGTGCTCACCTAAACGAGCAGAAAAATTCCCCGTCAACAGACATCCAAAAACCAATGATCGCTGAGATATGAGTGATTTTTGTGTTGTCTCTGCAGCATGTGCTATGTGTGGTCCCCATGCATGTCAACACGACTTCCGAATCTTGGTCGCACGGAACTACTTACTCTTTAAAAAATTCCTGGTTTTACTGGAATCTCCCGACAGGCATTATCTACTGTTTTCTGTAACACCTGTCAGTAATCGTTCGGCTCTGAATACACCAAAGTGTTTAGACAGCACCTAACCAGACTTACAGTTGACAGTGAATAGGACGTCGATGCTCAGTCAACGGGCCTGCACGATCCTGTGACCTAAATCCTCTGGATTTTTGGCTGTGAGGACAGTCAAATACTGTGGTGTATTCAGAACCGATCAATTACTTACAGCCACGAGTAGATAATGCCTGTTTGGAGATGCGAATAAAACGAGGAATTCTTGAAAGAATATGCAGTTCTGTGCTACCGAGAGTCGAAAGTTGTGTTGACATACGTGGGGATCACACAGGGCACCTGCTGTAGAGACACACGAGAATCAACCATATCTCAGCGGGCATTGGTTTTTGGACTTATGCCGACTGGGACTTTCGTGCTCATTTAAGTGAGTACTATACACTTTAAAGCCCGTAACCCTTTCTTTCAATACCCTGTATAAAAAGTTACTTGTTATGTCCTCAAATTATTTAAGAAGGCATTTCTCGCGATTTACACGCACAGGAACATGCCTTTAATACCAAGAAAGGTGAATTTAAAAGTACTGCATGGTAATTCGCTACATATTGCTGCTCATGTTTACGATTTTAGGGCCGACGGAGGTAACTAAAGAGACGTAGCACACCAGATTACGCCATAGAACTAAAACATGCCCTAAGAAAGTGGACAAGTGCAACAGGTGTGCTTGAAAAGTGTATCGGAGGAACGGTTAATGAGCGACAAGAAAGTAGGGAAGAAAAAAAGGCTACCACATTGGGTACTCTGGCCAAAAAGCAATAATGTAAGAGAACATCTAACAATATTGACAGTTTTGATGAATATGCCTTCAAACAAAGACAAAGATAGCTTTGTTTATTGGCGGTCATGTTGGTTGATTTGTAAGTGATGAAGGGGTTTTTGAGAAAATGAAAAAACTCTCCACACAGAGAGAGAGAGAGAGAGAGAGAGAGAGAGAGAGACCGAATAGCCGCTCAAACACTGTCAGGACCCAAATTTTCTAGCTGTTGAATGATTCAGTTTTTTACATCGCGAATATTTCTGAAGTCTTCTGGGATATGATGATGCGCCGTATTGTAAATAGGTCAAAGTTATATATCTACGGCCGGCATTATATCTTTATCTGCACCGCTGTGAGAACCTCAAATATTACAATATTTCTGTTCACATTTGTTTTAACAACTCCCAAAGCCCGAAGCAACTGTGAATTTTAGTGAGTGACAAATGAAAGCAGGCGCTCTACATTTTCTTTGGTAGCTCACCTGTTTGTCCTAAGTAGATATGTTAGCCTGGAAGGCGGTGGAGTGCAGTGAAGTCTTCTTCAGCCGTTGCTTGCAGAAAACAACCTGCGTTTACACCAGTAAGGAGTCCAGTATTTATATGAAACCGGCCCGTTTGTCCTCTCAGTTTTGATGTTCATTATACGCGAAACAATTTCTAACCAAAGTCAGAGTGTTTTATTCATTCTAAGATGGCCAAAAATTTCTCACTTATCAGAGAATGAATAAGATTCGTAAGTTGTTTGTGTATGTGTAGGAGGTTTACTTAGATTCCTTTAATTAAAGAAACGCGAAATTAAAAACACACCAAATGGGTAGAGGTTGCTTTTCAGGAGCGTGGAATACAAGTGGGTAGTGCCCATAATTCAATTTCTAGTCAATGCGAAATGCAGGGGGCAGATTGTATGTGCACTGTTGTTAGCGTGTAATCAGTGGCAGTCTATTCCACACTTGGGGGAATCTATAACCATGTTAGTAGTTCTTATCTCCGTCAACCACACATCGTGTCGCGTATAGAGGACAAGCTCTACAAAATGGAAGCCATTCTGCGCACAACACCACAGAACCCAATTTCCTTTGCTCATCTGTAGCGAAGTAATCCATTTTCCTATGGATGGAGTCTATCAATGAAGTTTCTGTGACGTCAGTGACCAAATGTACCGTGAATATTTCACTCTCGCGTCTTTTTGTTCGTTTATTGGGTAGCGGGGTTTAGTTCTTCCCACGCAAGTTTCAAATACTCCTCCTCCATATTGAATTGATTACAGTAAAATGGCTGCTAGGTCAGTGTGTCCGGCAGATAGGAAGAATGCAATATTTTACTCGCTGGTGGAAACTAACGTTCCTGAAAGAGAAGACACTAAAGTTAATCAGTTCCTTACAGGACAAATGCTTCCCTAATTTTTATTGTTTGTATAAAAATTGTAAAGGAAGTGTACTCAACTAATTAACTAACTTCCTGAGGCAGATAATTTCTTCAGAAGTTAGTAGCTCTTCAGCTACTCATGCAATTCCGCATATTTTATGAAACCCCAAAGTTCATTACTGTGTTCCGAAGGTGACGCCACAGGTTCCTGTCCTGAGCCAGATGAAACCAGTCCACATCCTCACATTCTCTTATTAATTTCCGTTTTAATATTATCTTCTGTGTGCGGCTAGATCTTCCAAATTGTATCTCCTTCAGATTCCCAACCATAAACTCTGTATGTAAAACAGGCAGTTTATTCATCTGTGTTGGGTAATGACGATGTATAAACTAAAAATAATGTATAAATTTAGTTTGGGTATAAAGTTTATCAGTGGAGTGTGAAAATGGCGATGGAATGAGAAAGACGTGCGTTGTCATTAATTGTTTAATTTTAAACTCGTTAAATTGTTAGCAAATTAGATTGTTAGCAAAATAGCCTACCACTATTGATTTACAGCTACTTTTGAACAGCTGTTGATTACCTTATGTAAATATAATTACACAAAATGTTAATCAGTTGCCTGAACTAATATTACTGTAAAGACATCAAGACTTGGTATTAGTCGATGCTCGATTGGATGGCGATCTCTCTTTTATATTGGTCTATTTAGGTGCCAGATGTTGCTGGTTTAGTATACCAGTACTAGAAAGAGCGGAATTGAACGGAACAAGGAAGATAGAGGGAATCTAGACTGTACCGTGCAAGAAGCCAAGAAACCGGAGGATGAATAAGTGACCAACAAAAGAAGAAGCAACTGGAATTTCCATATTACTTGTACGACACCTGAATTGCAAGACAGGGAAGAAACCCAGATAGCATAGGAAGCTACTGGACAGATGAGACTATGTAGCCTAGAAGCAGAGAAAAATAAGATTAATGTAACAAATTGCATGCATTCGTATGCATATTTCGTTCATCAAGCTGTAAAACCCATCGTGCAATTGTAATTCATTAACTGTTACTAAAATTTTGATATTTTGTCTCCTTTGTGTTACCTAATACCTGAACTTAGACTTCACGCAAGATTGAGTTGAAGGAGAAGTTGCCGAACTAGCACGGCGAGTTGTGTAAAGTGAGAAGGACGAAATCTACGCGTATATCTAATAGTCCACGGATAATGGACGAGATATTGTTGTCTTTCGGAACCACAACATAAATTAATCATGTAGAAGGTGTACTGAAAACGTAGAAAATTTTGTTCTATTCTTTAAACATAACCGAAAAATTGCTCCATACTCACGTATAATGTATGACATAATCAATATTCACAACCATAGGTAGACGCAACTACCCGTATTGTACTCATATTTTTACAATTGTAATTTACTTCCAATACTTTCATAATTCGCCTACGGCAATTATTTCCTCCCAACGCCAGGCGTTTGCCTATCCATCCCATAATTAAAGGACGGGACTAGGTTCATGGTGGAACAGGAGAGACAATGGGCAGAGTGGACCTTGGGACTACCTTCGCTCTTCATCGACCGTCTTAATAATTAGCCTACTTCCCTTCCTAGAGAGCAAACCACTATGCTTATAAGACCAGCATTGTGTCTACTCGTGTGTACATGCATGCCATTTGGAGAGCATTTGGGGTACCTCCCCACTTTCATAGAGCCATCCATGCACATTTAAATGAGCATCCGCCAAGCTGCGGGAGCCCCAAGATCGCTGGATCTGACGCCATGTGATTTATTTTTATGGGGACATACTGAGGATTTAGTGTAATTGCCACCTTTGCCAAGAGACGTTGACGAATTGAAACGACGCATTTTGGAGGCAGCTGTCTCTGTTACAGCAGACATGCTTGAATGATTGTGGCGAGAGACGGACCATAGAATCGACGTTTGCCGTGTGACAAAATGTGAACACATCGAGTGCCTGTAAGCAACCGCACAAACTTATACTGTTCCTTTACCAAACAAGGTACATATCACCTTACTTACTAATGTTTGTTTGGCACGACAGCCCCCAGTGGGCCAGGGTCTCCTAATTCACGAGGTTTCTAGATCACACATAACGACGCACCACAGTCGGTAGGACTGCTATGGAAGAGTGATCAGCTCATCGCAGAGACCTCTACCTGACAACACACAACACTCACAACAGACAGACATCCATGCCCCCTGTAAGATCCGAACCCAAATCTAAGCAGGCGAACAGCCGCATACCTACGCCGTAGACCGCTAGGCCACTGGGACCGGCCTTGCTAAGAGTCATTCCAAAATATACATTTTTGGAAGTGTTTACTTCTTTTGTGAAGACCATGTGTATTAAGCCTTAATTACTGATAATTATTACCGATATTAATTCGGTGTGGTTGTATTTTAAATTTTAAAATAACACAAACGAGTAGAAAAATATTATATTTTAACGATAATGGGAATTACGTACCTACAACAACTGATGCGCTGTCTCTTCGAACACTTGTTTTTCCCCACGTTTTTAAACAATGTACAAAAACCATATATTATTATCGTAATTAAAGTACAGACATTATGGGAAGTATTTTTTTTTTCCTATCCGAAGACTGGGAACTTAAATTTAAAAAATATCCGTAAGCAGTTACAAATGTATTGTGTCTATACCGGCAGTGCGTCCTACAATGATAAAACCAAATTATATATCTATAAATTTCATAAGCAACAAATACACTCTTTATTAAAGTTGGCAAAGTTTTAGAATTTACATTAAAAATCACTTTGCCTTGCTCCTACATGTTTCGGTCTACGACCGTAATCAGGGAGCCTTCACTAGAGCCTAGCTAAAGTTATATTTAGGTTAAAATTCGGTAAAAACTACGTCGTTGTATGCTATGCGGTGGTGCGGCAGCATGTCATAGTTATGGTGTGTGTACTGTGCGCTGTGTTGAGTGCGACACAGTAGCACTCAACACAGCGCACAGTGCATGCTGCCACACCACCACATGACATGTAACGACGTAGTTTTTACCGAATCTTAACCTAAATATAACTTTAGTTAGGCTCTAGTGAAGGCTCCCTGATGATAGCCGTAGACCGAAACATGTAGGAGCAAGTCAAAGTGATTTTTAATGTAAATTTTAAAACTTTGTCAAGTTTAATAAAGAGTGCATTTGTTGGTGTATGAACTATATAGATATCAAAATACACGGTATAACGACAAAAATTAAAAAAAATATATATATATATATGTACTCAGTCTAACACAACAATATATTTATTATATTAATGGCTACTAGTTGCGGCCATAATGGCCATCATCAGGCCATTTCACAATTAATAAAGCTGGTACATACAGTGCAAGATCGCCAATTTATATGGGATCCCATTTACATTTATATTAATATATTTATTATTATTATTTATCAGGTTCGACGTTTCCACATTTTCCTGCGCCCATTTGACAATTATCTTATCTTTTTCTTCCATTTGTCTCTGTCCTTCCTGTCTTCTTCTGTTAATCCCTTTTCTCCCATCAGTCCTCTAATCCCTTCCGCCCAGGTAGCTTTAGGTCTACCTCGTCTCCTTCTTCCTGGTGGGCTCCATTTCATAAATTTTTTGGTAATCTCCCCTCTTCCATTCTCTGAACATGTCCATACCATTTCAGTTGTTGAGTCTTAATAACGTCTAAAAGAGACCTTGTTACATTCATTTTTTATTTAATAACAGTGTTCCTAATTTTGTCCTTCCTGGAAATTCGAGCCGAGCGTCGCCAAAAGTCCATTTCTGTGGAATTCAGTTTTGCTACCGTTTTTGCTTTTAAACACCGTGTTTCTGCCGCATATGTAATTGTACTTTTAACTATTGCATGATAAATATGAGTCTTTGTTTTGAGGGTCACATCACGGTCCCACAAAATGCTGTTTAGTTTCGTTATAGCTGCTCGTCCTCTATTAATTCTA
>Ga0123357_10001920_pt1 | contig 22638 bp, 21 predicted proteins | sample TergutEmb28metaG_FD_89873 | JGI IMG/M metagenome (GOLD analysis project Ga0123357, IMG submission 89873) | Embiratermes neotenicus P4 segment gut microbial communities from Petit-Saut dam, French Guiana - Emb289 P4 | ecosystem: Host-associated > Arthropoda: Insects > Digestive system > Gut ... | reverse complement strand
GCGGCGGTCTTGCGGGCGTCGTCAGCCGTTCGTTCAACCGCGGTGCGATGAAAAACGCAACGGGTGAAAGCGGCGGTGGACTCGGCGGTAAAATGTTCGCGTCGTCTATAGAAAAAGGCGGCGAATTCGCCAATAGTATAATCGGGTCGGTAGCGCAGGGCAGTATAACCTCAACCGGAATGATAACGGGCGAAAACGCAATCAAAGCTATAAACTCATATTTGGGATATACCTCGCAGTCTAACCAAACAGATATATTGACCGATGTTAACGCGGAAACTCCCACTTTTTCCAATGTGGAAATCGGCGGCGGACGAATCATGGGCATGGAAACATCGCCTGCTAATCCGGATGGAATTGAATTCGGTATGTACAATACAGAACAGTATATTGCTCCCGAAGGACAATACAGCACCGTCGAAACTGCGGATGGGTCAAAATGGTATAAACAGTATGCGCGGGATATGGTAGACAAAACGCCGTATATGACACCGGACGGCACTATCGCGTATAATGAATCCATTATCAAAAGACTGCCGGAGATACCCCGCAGAAAGGACCGTGTATAATGGCTGAAGAAGATAAGAATGTTCTGCAGGAAGCAGCGGAAAAAAGCTCAAATGCGGCTCATATGATTAGTGGAGCGATAAAGACGGGTAAAACGGTTGCGGCTACTTCAAAAGGCGCGGCTGTCGGCGGTCCATACGGAGCGGTTGCCGCAGGATTATGGCAGAACAGAAAAACTGTCGGTAAAATCATAGCAGCCGTTGCATTTATATTGTTCCTGCCCATTTTATTTATACTCATGTTGCCATCGATCATCTTCGGCAGTCTGTTCGGCGGCGGAGGTGGTTCTGATATATCCGATGTGCCTGATATTAATATAATGAACGACAACGCCGCCATCGTGCAGAATATCAGCGAAATAGAAACGGCGGTAAATACTATTCTGCGCGAGAGCCACGATAAAGTGTTAGACGATATAAACGCCGAAATATCAGGGCTTTCTGCGGATACCGAAACGGAGATAACCGACAGTTATGCGGACGATATTTTTTTCAACAGCGACCTGATTATATCGCAGTATTGCGCCTCAAAAGGCAGTTATGAAGATATAAATATTGATAATTTAAAAGCTACTATAGAATTTGAAAAAGATAATCTGTTCAGCTACACGACGAAAACAGACACAATTATTGAAAAAGATGAAAATGATAATGATGTTAATATCACTAAAATCACATATACCGTCATATATTCTGGTGACGATTATTTCGCGGACAACGTGTTTCGGCTGACAGACGAGCAAAAGACGACTGCATTAGACTATGCTACGAATCTGAGTATATTCCTTGACGACGATTTCAACAATCAAGCGTCAGCAGTACATAACTCATTGTCGGACTTGGCGGACACATACCCATATGAATGGTCCGACAGTCAATTCAATTCGCCGTTCGCAGGTATGGATTGGCAGGCGCATATCACATCAGGGTTCGGCAGCCGAACTGACCCCATCACAGGTGCGCAGGATTTTCACACAGGGATCGACATCGCATTCACAAAAGGTACGCCGGTTCATGCGGCGAAATCGGGCGTTGTAGTGGTTTCGGAGATGAAGACGACAGGTTACGGGTTCAGAATCGTCATCAATCACGGCAACGGATATTATACATTATACGGACATTGCAGGGAGCTTCTGGTAAATGTCGGCGACACAGTGAACGCAGGCGATGTGATAGCCAAAGTCGGTACTACCGGACGCTCAACTGGAAATCATTTACATTTCGAGCTGATCAAGGACGGAATTGCCCAAAATCCTATGAATTTCATAAATTCGTAGGATTATACCGGTTGAAAGATTGCAAAACAGTATTAGAATTTCTTAATATACTTTATATTTCTCGACGTTCCGATTTTCTCAATCTGACCGCTTTTTACCATTACGGCAAGCGCGGCTTCCACCGTCGTTGGGCTGACATCGGGCAAAATATAACATATTTCAGCTTTTGAAATTGGCAGCAGACTGTTCATTACAGTAGCTTCAATACGCTGACGTTTGGTGACTTTACGGCTGTTCACAACGGCGAAACGTTTGTCGAGTTCCTTATAACAATATAACAATGTGGTTATAAAATTCTCTATAAACGGGAAATAACTGTTCCGTTCTTCATGCCATCCTGCCGAACTGTCTTTTAACGCCTGATAATACGCGGCTTTTGAACGGTTTATCTGCTCTTCAAACGATATGTAACGACCTGCGTCAAAACCGTTCTTATACAGTAACAGCAATGACAACAAGCGCGACATTCTGCCGTTACCGTCCGCAAAAGGGTGAATGCACAGAAAATCAAGTATAAAACAGGGTATCAACAAAAGCTGACTGACGTTATAATTGCTCCGCGCGTCCATATACGCCAATATAAGCTGTTCCATCGTTTCCGCAGTTTCCGACGCAGGCGTGGGGTCAAAACGCACTCGGCGGACGCCGCCGGCGACTTCCATGATAACATTGTCCGATTCTTTATATGCGCCGCCGCTTACCGGCGAATAGGACAGCATAATTTCATGCAGACGTAAAATGTCGTTTTCGCGTATATCAAGACTTGCATAGTTATCGTGTATCAGGGAGAGAGCGTCGCGGTACCCGGCAATTTCGGCTTCGTTGTGATTGAGCGGCGCGCTGTTTTGGTTTACAATTTCATTGATACGCTGCTCGCTCGTGACAATACCCTCGATTTCATTTGAGCCTTTTACTGACTGTATTTTGGCAATGCTTTCGAGTTTACTGAAAATTTCGACATAATTTTCTTTACGTCCGATTTCGCGTTCGCGAAGTTCGGCAATCGCCGCAACTGTGTTTATAAGTCCGGCAGGGAGCATACCGTGTTCTAAAAATGAATAATCAAAAAATTTCAAAAACGACCTCCTGATTGATAAAATTTATCTGCATATATTATATCTGAAAATATGCAGGAAGTCAAGAGGTTAGTGCATATAAAATCAAAAGTTATATGCAGAAACATAATATAAATAGCTTCTGAAAAATAAAAGGAGACCCCAATGGCAGAAAATAATAAAAACAATGAAAAAAATAAAAATTTATATATAATTCCGCCGAATTTTATCGAATCAGGCACTTTCTTCGGGGGAATGTTCAAAGTGCGGAATGCGATTGAAGCGGGTATCCTTGCTTTTATTGTAGGGCTGCCGATTTTCAGTCTTAATCTGACTTTGACGACACGAATTATCATAATCTGCCTGACTGCTCTGCCCCTTGCGATGTTCGCGTTAATCGGCATTTCAGGCGAGAGCCTGTCTTCATTTATCTTTATTTTTATCAAATATCTAAAGAATCGCCGGGTAATCGGCATTACGGCAGGCGGCGGGATAAAATCCGGTTCAAGGAGCATAAGAAAGCAAAATAAACGTGGCAATACTTCCGCAATAAAAATAAAACGCCAGAAGATGGACGATTTCCCCGCAGAATTCGGCGATATATCAGAGGAGTATAAGAAAAAACGTTTTAATATTCTTCTTAAATTTATTGCCCCGCTTCTTAAAATATTAAAATCGGAAAAAGCTAATGCTTCCGTTCAGTTTATGAATCCTGTTGCGGAATATATTATACCTATCGAAAAAATAGCACACGGCATTATATATACCAAAGACCGCCGTTATGTGAAAATCATCGAAATCGAGCCGATAAATTTTCTTCTCCGCAGCGAGCGTGAACAGCAAAGTATTATATATTCTTTCATCAGTTATCTGAAGATAAGCCCGGTAAAAATGCAGTTCAAAGTGCTTACGAAGCGGGCGGATATAAACAGGCACCTTGAAACTGTAAAAAGAGAATTAGAGCAGGAGACGGACGAACGGTGTAAATTGCTGCAGGAGGATTACGCTAAACTGATACGACAGATAGGTTCAAAAGAAGCGATAACCAGGCGTTTCTTTATCATATTTGAGTATGAGCCGTGGAATGGTCGCCGCGGCAGCGTGGAAAGCGATGCCATAGCTGCTCTTGAAACAGCGGCGCGGACTGCGGCGAATTATCTCCGTCAATGCGGTAATGAAATTATTGTACCCGAAAACGAGGACGAATTTACTTCCAATATATTATATAATCTGCTGAACCGCAGGACGAGCGGCGAAAAATCTCTGCCAATTCATATAGATGAAGTTATCGGAAAATACATGGTAACCAAAAATACGGAAAATATTGACGCTATTCCGTCAGCGGAATTGTTCGCGCCCGAAAGCATTGATTTTACGAATGGAAATCACATTCAAATAGACGGCGTATATTATACCTATCTGCTTGTGCCGTCAAACGGGTACAAGACGCAGGTTCCGGCAGGCTGGCTCAGTTTGATTGTGAACGCCGGAGACGGGATTGATTTGGATATATTTCTAACGAAGCAACCCAAAGAAAAAATAATACAAAAATTAGGACAGCAGATACGCATAAACCGTTCTAAAATCAAGGAAACATCTGATACAAACACAGACTGGGACGATCTCGAAGGGGCTATCCGCAGCGGATATTTTTTAAAAGAAGGACTCGGAAACAACGAGGATTTTTATTACCTGAACTTGCTGGTGACAGTTACGGCGGAATCTCTTGAAATCTTGGAATGGCGCACCAATGAGCTTAAAAAACTCCTGCTGTCGCAGGATATGAACGTCGTGTCCTGCTCGTTCCGCGAAGAAGAAGCCTTTTTATCGGCTCTGCCGTTAGTCTCTCTGGAGAAGAAACTTTACGAACGGTCAAAGCGGAATATACTCACGTCGGGTGCGGCAAGCTGTTACGCGTTCACGTCTTACGAGATGTGCGACGACAACGGCATCCTGCTCGGCGTAAACAAATACAATGCCAGTCTGATTATAGTCGATATATTCAATTCAAAAATATACAGAAATGCGAACATGGCTATTTTAGGCACAAGCGGAGCGGGAAAAACGTTTACGATGCAGCTGATGGCACTGCGTATGCGGCGCAAAGGAATACAGGTTTTCATCGTCGCGCCGCTGAAAGGGCATGAGTTCCATAGAGCCTGCTCAAATATAGGCGGCGAGTTCATACAGATTTCACCCGCTTCGCGGAATTGTATCAATGTGATGGAAATACGGCGTGCGGATAAAACGATGGAAGAACTCCTTGACGGTCCGAGCATGGAAAAATCGGAATTGACGGCAAAAATCCAGCGTCTACATATTTTCTTTTCGCTCCTGATACCGGATATGTCACATGAAGAACGGCAACTCCTTGACGATTCTTTGATTAAGACTTACGCGCTCAAAGGAATAACGCACAACAACGACTCACTGGAAGACCCCGAAAATTTTACAAACCCGGGCAGTTACCGCGAAATGCCGGTTCTGGGCGATTTATACGAAGTTCTTAACAAAAGCCCTGAGACAAAAAGGATGGCGAACATCGTCAACCGTTTGGTGCATGGTTCGGCAAGCACCTTTTCTCAGCAAACAAACGTAAATTTGGATAATAAATACACTGTGCTTGATATTTCCGAGCTAACCGGCGACCTTCTTACTGTAGGTATGTTCGTGGCACTGGATTTCGTCTGGGACAAGGTAAAAGAAGACCGTACGGTGGAGAAATCAATATTTGTAGATGAAGCCTGGCAGTTAATCGGGGGTTCGTCCAACAGGCAGGCGGCGGAATTCTGCTTAGAAATAGCGAAAATCATACGCGGTTACGGAGGTTCGGCAGTTTTTGCCACGCAAGACCTGAACGATTTCTTTGCGCTCGATGACGGAAAATACGGTAAAGGCATCATCAATAACGCCAAGACGAAAATAATCCTGAATCTTGAAGATGACGAGGCGCAGCGCGTTCAGTCGATACTTAATCTGTCAGAAGCCGAAGTTATGGAAATTACTCATTTTGAGCGCGGCAGCGGGTTAATAAGCACAAATAACAACAATATAACGGTGGAATTCAAATCCAGCCAGCTCGAAAAAGACCTCATAACGACAGATCGCCGCGAGCTTCAGGAACTTATTTCCCGAAAACAAAATGAAAAACTACTGTAAAATTTATAAACTATTGAAATGATTATATATTTTTTAACAGCGGCGGCGGGAAAGGCTTCCACACTAATGTATCAACTCTGCGGGGAATGCTATAATAGATATCCGATAATTTTTTGAAGTCCGGACGCCCTACTGAATCTATAAGATAAGCTGATTTGGCAGCATATTCCGTTCGCCTTGAGTTTAAGTCTCTGATAATTTCGTCTGCTGTCGTTATACCTATCCCATGTCCGTAGTACATAGAATCACGTAAGATTATGACATTTTCGCCCTGCCATTCAGGAGCGGCAGTATCATAACGGAGAGGTATTGTTGAAACTCTTATGTGACAGAGGCAGACGAAATCATCTCAACAGTATATTATTGGAAGGCTTGAATGAACATAATCCGGAGTTTTTCGCCGAGAACGACGCTGTTGATAAAAACGGCGAACCGGTGATGTTAGCTTATGACTGCGATATGCACCGAATCAAGCGGTTTAATTCCGCGCTTCAACTTCACAGCAGGAGCGGAACCATGATTTGCTTCGATTTCCAGGCTGACGTATTACGCCGTTTCTGTTGTGATAATGTGAAGTTTCAGCTCATAAACCTAAGCAAATTTGAAAGGAGGTTTTTTCCGTGAAAATAAGAAAACTATGGAAGTTGATTATAGTCGCGCCGTTGATAACTGCCGTAGTGCTCTACGCAGGCGGGTATATAGCTCAATTTTTAAAAAATTATGCGGTATGGCAGAACGGCGGCGGATATCCCGGCGACGGTACATCTCCAGCCTTGCCGTCTTTATTGCCGCTTGATTGTATTAAAGCTGTGTTCGATTTTCCGTACGGCATTTATGGAATCGGTGGTTGTATTGTACTTATTGTTGGGTTGGTTTTGTTTGTTATGAAACTCGGCTGGGGCGATAAGGGCGAATATGACAAGGAACGCAACCTTATATACTCAAGTAAAGGTACGTATGGCACAGCGGGTTTTATGTCGGAACGGAAGATGAGCGGCGTACTCGATATTGCGCCGGATATCCGAAAACATCACGGCACAATCTTAGGTCAGATAAACGGCAAAACGGTCTGCGTGCCTGAAAAAAGTATGATGAACCGAAATCTTGCGGTATATGGAGCGTCCGGGTCGAAAAAGACCCGGGCGTTTTGTATAAACATGGTGTTTCAATGCGCCGCCCGCGGCGAATCGCTTATAATCACAGATCCGAAAGCCGAAATTTTTGAAAAATGCAGCGAATACCTGCGTAATGAAGGCTATACGGTAAAAGTATTCAACCTTGTCAGCCCAAAAAATTCCGATTCGTGGAACTGCCTTGCCGAGATAGAAGGACAGGAGCTGATGGCGCAGCTTTTCTGCGATGTTATCATAAAAAATACCGGTTCGGAAAATGGAGACCATTTCTGGAATACAAGCGAGCAGAATTTACTGAAAGCGTTGGTATTATATGTTGAACAGGAATATGAACCGGAGGGCAAAAATATCGGAGAAGTGTATAAGTTGCTTACATTATGCTCTGAAAAAGAACTGAACGAGCTTTTTGATTCGCTTTTCGTCGGGCACCCGGCAAAAACGCCTTACAGTATATTCAAGCAGGCGTCGGAAACAGTGCGCAGCGGTATTATCATCGGACTTGGTTCAAGGTTACAGGTGTTCCAGAACAAATTGATACGCCTCATAACCAGCCGCGACGAAATTGATATGGAATTGCCAGGTAAACAGAAATGTGCATATTTTTGTATCACTTCCGATCAAGATTCCACGTTCGACTTTTTGAGCTCGTTATTTATATCATTTATGTTTATAAAGCTTGTCCGTTACGCAGATAATCATTGCCCCGACAGATGCCTGCCGGTACCCGTCCATCTTTTGGGCGAGGAACTCGTGAATTGCGGCGTGATACCGGATCTGTCCCGGAAGATATCTGTTATACGTTCCCGTAACATTAGTATGTCATGCGTTTTCCAGAACCTGCCTGGACTTCAGAACCGATACCCTCTGAACCAATGGCAGGAGATTCTGGGAAATTGCGATATACAGCTTTTTTTAGGCTGCACGGATGAACTTACGGCGAAATTCATATCGGACCGGACTGGCGAGACAAGCATAAATGTGTCAAGCAGGGCAAAACAACTCGGCACGTGGCGGATTTCAGATTATACGCCGGAATACCGCGAAACCAGCGGCGTAGGCAAGCGTAAACTTCTTACAATGGACGAGGTTCTCCGCCTGCCCGTCAATAAGGCGTTGGTAATCATACGCGGACAAAAAGTGCTTCAGGTAGATAAATTCGACTACTCAAGCCACCCTGAGGCAAAAAAGCTCATTTCCTGCAAAGCGTCAGAATATGTCCCGAAATGGAAACCTTCTGAAGCCGCAATAGAAATTGATTACTCGCCGTTAGCCAAAAAACCCAATAAACAATATGCGACAAAAAAAGATATGCCTAAGAAACCGCCGAAACCAAGCGGCGAATCAGAAAATAAAAGCAATGCAAATAATAAGTCGGAATATGTTTCGACAGACAGAGATTCAATTTTATAAAAATAAAAAAGGAGGAATTATTTTATGCCAGCAAAAAAGAAAACAGACGAACTAAATTTAATTCCGGAAGAAGACAATACAGAACTTCTCCCTCCGAAAAACCAAACAGAAAAAGACGATGAAGATATATTGTTTGATTCCATAAATGATGAATTTGAAAATAGTGCCGAATCAACGGTATTTGACGATGAAAATGAAGATAATAAGCTTTCCGGTACGGAAGCAGATACGCAGATTGAAATGAGCGACGTAGATATAAATGAGCTGCTCGGCTCAATGGACGATTTTGACGACGATGAACCACCTGAATTTAGCGACATTACTGACGACGAAACCGAAGAACAAAACGACTCAGATAAACCAAACCAGATTAAAACAAGAAATGTGCCGCGAACAAAAAATGAATCGGAATCCGGAGAGGATCCGGATATTTCCGAAACCGGCGCTTCGGATCCCCAAACTGAGCAGCCGTTAAGAAAAACTTCGAGGCGGAATACATCTCCGGCAATATTGACTATCGAAGCTAAAACGGAAGTGGAAACACAGGAAAGCAAAGAAGAAACCGCATGGCACGAAGTGCGTAACGCTTACCGTACCCGGAAAATCCTTACAGGTTCGCTCGACGGCATCGAACAGACTGAAACAGGCAAAACAATAGTAATCGTCACTTACAACGATTTCCGCGTTGTTATTCCAATAAAGGAAATGATGCTCGGTTCCGGTCGCAGTCCAACCGGGCGGGAATACGCCGAACTTATGCTGCGGCAGAATAAGATACTCGGAACTATGATCGGAGCTGATATCGATTTTATGGTGAAAGGTATCGAGACAAAGACACGCAGCATAGTCGCGAGCCGAAAAGACGCAATGATGAAAAAGCGGCAGATTTTCTACATGGATACTGACGCTTCCGGTGTGTACCGTATATATGACGGACGCATCGTACAGGCGCGCGTTATCGCCGTAGCGGAAAAAGTCGTGCGGATTGAGGCGTTCGGGGTCGAGTGTTCCATATTGGCGCGCGATTTGTCATGGGACTGGCTCGGCGACGCCCATGAGCGTTTCAGCGTGGGCGACCAGATACTTGTGCGTATTCTCAGCGTGAAACGAGAAAGCCTTGAGGATATATCTATCAGAGCGGACATACGGAGCGTATCGGATACTACAAACCATGATAACCTGAAAAAATGCCGTGTTCAGAGCAAATATGCCGGTAAAGTGACCGATGTGCGCAACGGCGTTGTATATATACGGTTATCCAACGGCGCCAACGCGATAGCGCATTCATGCTACGACAGGAAAATGCCCGGCAAAAAGGACGACGTCAGTTTCGCGGTAACTCATCTCGACGAGGAGCACGGCGTTGCCATGGGCTTGATCACACGGATTATAAAACAGAATTTATGAAAATAACGGTTTGATGCATCAAACAAAGAGGAGAATTTTTGTGGGAAAAACAATCGCCGTTTGGGGCAATTCCGGGAGCGGTAAATCCACTTTTTCGTGCATTCTGGCAAGAGCATTGGCACAAAATAAACGAAAAGTTATCATAATCAATGCGGATTTAGAAACGCCTATGCTTCCGGTATGGCTGCCCAATCAAATTATTAGTTCTGACGCTTCTGTCGGTCATGTGCTGTCTTCCCCAGAAATTGACGCAACTCTTGTAGCAGGCAAAGTGGCTGTCGTGAAATCATTCCCTTTTATAGGACTGATGGGATATGTTGCGGGAGATAATCCGCTGAGCTATCCTGAAATCAAATATGACGCGTTGTTGAACCTCATTGGTGAAGCGTCTAAACTGGTTGACTACGTGATAACCGACTGCAATTCGTATATGATAAATTCGTTTGCTTTGACGGCTATAGAAGCGGCTGATGTTGTTATACGGATATTAACGCCGGACTTGAAAGGCGTAAATTATCTGAAGTCGCATCAGCCGCTTCTTGCCGACGCACGTTTCCATTACGCAGAACATATGACTTTCGCAGGTCTTGCCCGCCCGTTTCACGCTATCGATAAAACTGGTAATATTATAGGCGGCTGGGCAGGATTGCTGCCGTACGGAAAAGAGATAGACCTGTGTGTCACCGAGGGAAACATATTCAACGCCATAGACTACTGCAATCCCCGTTATATGGAATCAATAAATAAAGTATTGGGGGTCGTATCTGTCAATGACAATGAAAGAAATATTTGAATGGGCGGCGAAAAACAGCTGTATATATCCCGAACTTGACTTATTACGCTATGCGACTGTTGACGGCGGAATATTCGTGAATCTTCCGGTGCAATATGGAATATATCCGGAGCAGTATTACTGCCTTGAAAAAAATCCGGCAGTTGAAACACTGCGCGAACAGGGTTATGCAGTCGGAATAGTCGAAAATTATGAAGCTATGCAGACGCTTATTTTAGAATGCGTAAAGGATCTTAAAAAGAAACGAAAACATGAACAATGGATTAATATAATGTAAAATTTTATCCAGCGCAACGGAAGAATGCGGCTTTTGTCTGAAAAGTCGTCTTTTTTTATTCAATCAACAAATTCAAATGTAACGTAATGAAGGTGAAAGATATGTTAAACAAAATATGCACAATATTTTCCTTTTTCAATGCGGCGAAAGGAAACTGGCGAAATTCCATTTTTGTCGAATGCGGCGAATGTCCCTACGGTAAACAAAAACCATGTTCAGGATTTCTGCTTGTCCCGGACGCTGACGGGCAGCCAGTACTGTTGTCGGCTGACGTAATACAAAAGATGACGGGCATCGCTCCGGACAAATATGAATGTCAAACGGTTATCAGCCAGCAGCAGTTTGAATCTGTTTATTCGCTGTGGTTAGAATGGAACGTAAGCTCATCAGATGAGTGCGCCATTCTGCAGATTATCAGTAACAATGCCTGCTGCCGTAGCTTCGCAAAATATCCATGCTGTTGTTTTTATAAACAATATTGAATAAAAAATAAGTAAATTTAAAGGGGGAAATCACCTTGAAAAAAATATCGTCAAATGCCACTGCGGAGCCCGCGCCATGTTGCGCCCCGCTTCGGTCGTCCACGGAGATAAGGCAAAAAATGAATACCTGTATATCTGTTCCCGCTACCCTACCTGCGGATTCCTATGTCGGGGTGCATAAAAAGACTCTGAAGCCGTTGGGAACCCTCGCAATAAGGAACTTCGTATCAAGCGCATAGAAGCGCACAAATCGTTTAATCAACTATGGGAGAGCGGCTTGATGAAAAAATGGCAGGCTTACAAGTGGATGGAAGCAAAATTCGGACTCAACAGCCAGCAGGCTCATATTGCCAAGTTTTCAGAGTATATGTGCAATGAATTGATCGCGTTGTGCGAAAACAGTTTAAAAAAAAACAAAACAGCGTCATGAAAAAAACATAAAAAATAAAGTATTTTAAATTAAACGAAAGAAGGGTTGTCCCATGAAAGGAATCGAATATCTTAATAACGAACAAAAAGAATTAGTTGAAAATCATCTTGATATTGTCAAATGGGCGATATACAGCCACATAACAGTAAAAGAATCTGTTTACGGGTTCAGTTATGACGACTTATTTCAGGAAGGCTGTATTTGGCTGTGCAAAGCCGCCGCCACATATAACGGCGAACTGGCTCAGTTTGTCACGTATGCGCAAGTTGTAGTGAAAAACGGATTGCTTACTTATTGTAAAAAGATGTGGAAACAGCATAAATATGCAGTTAATCTTAGCGATATTTCGCCGGATACGGACGACGGCGTAAATGGTACAGACGCTGATAATAACATTGCTGAAGATGAATATAATTCTTTTATATCAGATACGGCTATTTTTGACCTGTTTAAATCAATAAAATCTGAATACGACGGTATAACCCGTCTTGGAATTGAAGCGTTGGAGTTGAAAGTCAAAGGTTATACCGGAGCGGAAATCGCGGCATTATGGGGAGTCAAACAGAACCATATCGGCGCATGGATAACACGAGCCAAAAAGAAGCTCCGCCAAAATAAAAGATTCATGGCGGAACTTCAAACGTAAAATCAAATTATTAAAATTATGTTACTACCGAAAATCACCATAATTACGGCGTTGTGATTTCGGAAAGAACCGGGTTTTTAAAAATATTTTAAATATTCTTTGTTCAAGATATAAATTCGCACTCCGTGATTGATTCAAACGCTGAATGTTTTACTTAATTTGAATGTACTAAAATATAAAATCTATTTTGAAATTTTTTTCTTTGTATCGTTTTCACGAACGAAATATAGATATGTATCAATATCATTTTTATTTGCCGTGAAAACACGTTTATCTTCAATACAGCCCCAACAGAGACAAGTACATTTACAGTAATGAATATCATTCAACGAATATTCCATGCAATATTTACACTGTTCCATATATGTTTGTTCACAGCAGCTTTCCGAACAATCAGGATATATTTTATTCAAACCGCATTTAAATTCGTCGGAGCATTTTTCAATATAATCACTATATTTTCTCGTGATTGTCCGCATCCCGCTTATTTTTATTCCTATACTTGGCTTACGGTTTTTATAATCATCATCAATCCGTACTGTGATATGTGCTGTCGGGCAGTCTTTTACAGTATAGCCGATATTTGCGTAAGCATTGTCAGACCTCCCGGAATCCCCTCCGAAAATATCTACTTTAAAACTGAACTTATAACCATGCTCAATCATTTTTGTATGAAAAATTCGTATGGCTTCTTTTTCTTCCTCGCCGTCAAAAAAACGTAAAAAATCGTCAAGTATAAATGTTATCTCATTTTCTTTTGTGTTTTCAAAAAGCTTTGGATTGAGTAACTCATATGCAAGACCTGTTCTCCCACAAATATACATCCCAGAATTAATTTCAATAAAAGTACAAGCCATAGAATATAAATACATTCCTTTTAAAACAAGGTTGTCATCAGGAAATTCAACGGAACAGCTTTCATTTTTACTTGAAAAAATATCACTTTCAAAAACAAATCCGTTTTCCTGTAACAAATCGACGACTGCTTTTTTACTGGAACTTTGTACTTTTTTCAGGCTATCCTTAAATGCTTTTTTATCAACCCAAAGAGTATCGCCGTTTAATTTACCGCTTTGCGCCATAATTAATATTACTGAAAAAATGCAATGCAACGTAGAGGGAAAATCTATATTCCCCTCTGCGATTTTTATAAAAATTGAAACCATATAACTGCGGAAATGCGAAAAGCACTCCAATATTTCATCTTTTGTATGGTTTTTCAAGTAAACCGAATTTATATTTACATCTTCATTTTCAGGATAAATAATATTCAACCATAAATTTGCCTGCGCCTGCTTTATCATTTTCACAATCTCCTTTGAAATTTTACACCATTGGGATAGCAAGAGTTATATTCGCGCCGCCCTCGATTTCTTCATACCCGTCATTTAAGCCGTATATTTCCAACTCAAACGGGTAATCCTGAGGTTCGTAACCGTTTTCTTTCAGCCACATTGTTCCCCAACCGAATACACATGGGGTTAAATATCCGTTATCATCTCTATATTCTTCGGGAGCTAAATTTTTGACGAATGGGTCATCATATCTGACGGGTATATACAGCCAGCGCGTCGCGGGCAATGTAAGCGTTTCCATATCTGCGTCAAGCGTTCGCCGTATTTTATTTTCTCCATCCGCCCAGAAAGTGCTTACTTCTTTGCACAGCCAATAATCTTGCCGGCTGTTTTTGCCGCTTCCGGCAAAGTTGATTGTTATGCCGTAAAACTTGCCATCGACTGGATTCGGAACCCGTTCAAATATTTCGCCCATGTGTTCATACAGGATACCAATATCCTCTCCCGTCGGTTTCGTTCCGCCCATTTTCGCGCTTCGCCCCACGAACCGCATTACGCTTTTTTCCACAATGTAAGGTTTTAACATACAATTTCCTCCTTCTTGCATTAACCTGTAATAAAAGTTTCGGATTATTTTATCCGGAGTGGATTCGTTAACGTATTCATTACGAACGCGAAAATCTTTTGGCGTCAGCCCATATTTTTGTTTGAACACTCTGTCAAAAGTCTGCTGATTATCAAAGCCGCATGCAAGACAGATATTTAAAATCGTATCATTGCTGTCAAGTAACTTACTCGTTGCGGCGAACAAACGCCTGTCGCGGATATAATCTGTTACGCTGATATTTGCTATGTGTTTGAACAGCCTATGGAAATGATATTCTGAATAGGCAAATTTTCCAGCCACAAAAGCACAATTTAAATCTTCGCTGTAGTGTTCGGCAATATATTCCAACGCATTTTTAATTATTTCATGAAAATACATTAGCTCACCTCCTTGCACGGATTATTATATATTAAAAATTTTGTTTTGTCTGAATATTTTCTGCTATCTTTTTTGCGCAAATTATAAATTTTGCATATTTACTTAAAAATTATTCAATATCCGGAAATGCTTATAATATTCAGCTATGGGTTATAATAATTCAAGCGCATTTTTGAAACACTCAACAGCCAACTGGTCGAGTCGCTTGGCGATTTTTATTAACGGTATCCTGCTCTCCCGCACTTCATGTTTGGCAAGCTCACACGGATTCATGACCAGTTTACAATCGTTAAAATCCGGCTTGAATCGGATCGTTTCTGTGACAAGCCAGCCAAGCATATCGTAATACTCAAGCCCTTTTTTTATCTGCCGCCCGGCTTTGCTGTCGTCTGCATTCTTTTCAAGCCACATCGCAGCCAGCCACTTATAATTATCGCGCAATAATAACCCCAGATGGCAATACGACGAATCCATACGTTTGTAAAATTCGTCGTCTTTATCTTTCCAGAAATCATCATCTTCGAGCACGCCTATCATAGCGTCATATGCCGCAAAACCGTATGGTTGGGTAATGTCATAAAATTGTGATGAGGTTTGTGAAGCCACTTCCACGGCGTTTTTCATACAATATTTCAATAGTTCTTTTCCGTTTATCATAGGAGCGACTTTTTCATCAATAACCGCGATTCCGTAACAACGCTTATACCAGTCGTCCGAATACTGGTAGCCTGTCTGCTCATCGATTTTGACGGCATGGTCCCAATATGACCTGAAGTACAGTCTGTCTCCGTTATCCTCATACCCAACAATGACACAGGCATACGGATAATCCTCGGTAAAACCGAATCCCATCACGGGAAAGCCGTTGTCGATGCTTGATACGATTTTTTCCTTGTAGAACTCTTTTGGATGCGACGGCGGCGATTTCTGCGTGTCTCTGTCACGGTAAATACTGACTTTACAGCCAAGCGCGTCAAAAGTACGCCTAATCATAGCGTCATCTGTGATATTGGCGTCATTCGGGGCGTTCGTATATGGATACCAGTTAAAAGTAAATCCCAAGCCGCTTATCACGCTCGCAAGAGTGTAGTCGTTACCCTCGCCTAATGCGTCCATACAAGCCGTAACCGCTCCGATATACGGATTTGCCGATGTCTGCCCCCAGCCGATTTCACATACGCTTTCGATCGTTTTTTTCATTCTTATTCTCCTCTCGTTTTTCGCAAATTTTATTTCGTTGTGGCGGATTTTAACCTGAATCAATATCCGGTCATATTTCTTACACATGTTGAATTTACGGGTAATGGACGGAGATACGCCGTGAAAGTTCTGATATGCGCGTGAAAAAGCGTCGGGCGAGTCATAGCCGTATTTCAAAGCGAGGTCGATAATTTTTATGTCGCTCTCCCGCAATTCCCGCGCCGCTTCGGACATCCTTCTCCGCCGCACATACTCGGACACGGGCATATCAGTCAATAACGAAAACATCTGATTGAATTTACTTAGAGAACAATGGATTTTTTTGCCGCCTCCTCGTAATTTATTTGTTCGTCTAAATTCTGTTCAATATAGTCGATCGCGTCATTTAGTGCTTCTGTCCATTTCATCAGGTTTCACCTCCGCTATCATTATAACTCAATTTACACGAAAAAACCCTGCAGAATAATTTTACTGCTGCAGGGTTAGGGAGAATATATCCGGCATTTTTTACATATTTCGTCAAACGGATTTTGTATTCGCCCGATTTTTGCGTCAGGTTCAAGCAATGCACCGTTTATCCCTGCGTCTCTCAGCAATTTCAATTCCTTCCTGAATTTTGTTTTGTCTGCGGCACATTCCCGTGCTTTCGCCACCGACCCTCTTTCGCTGATATTATTTAATAAGTCAATCAATATTTTTCTGTTCTGAAAATTTGATACTTCATTTTCGATAATTTCCAGAGCAGTTTCGTATTTATAGAAATCACCATTTCCTATTGTGTCAAGATATGCTTTTCTGAAAGTATTGGTGACGACAAGCGGATTCAGAAATGATTCCAAACGCCATACATCCATCTCAAACTTTGTCAGGAAGCGTTTTGCATACCCCATATGCCTCCTGCTATGGTTCATCACCAGTCGTACAGTGTCTTTATTTTTTTCAACTAAATGCTCTGTTATTCCTTTGTAGTCAAGATATCCTAATTTTATCAGATCCGATTTTGGATATATCTCCAATTTCCCATCTTTTTTCCCTGTTTCCCTGAACATATACGCAGGGACTCCGTTCACTATGTCAATCGCGTTCTGCGGATTAAGATGTTGTACAGGCATATCTGTTCTCGCGAATACGCGCATAGTTTCGTCGATATGCTCTAACCTAATATCCATGCCGTACCGCATCGTCCACAAGCCCCATTCTCTCAAACGCGGTATTTTTTCCGCGCTGTCTTTGCCGACGATTTCAGCAAGACATTCGGTAAATCTTTCGTCAAGCGCAGAAAAGTCAGGCTCATTTGTGAATTCAACGTCAACAGTTTCTTTTCCACCGACCAAGACCCCTGCATTGACAGTCAACCAGATACTGTACGAATTTGTGAAATGATTGATTGAAAAGTTTCTGATGGCATTATTTACAGACGTATCTGTTACAGTGCCTTTTATAGTGTCAATGATTCGCAGAGCCAAATCATCAGAAATATGTTTCAATATACTGAACCCAAAAATCATTTTTTGCCCCCAAGTATTTTGTTTATTGTATTAAAAATTAAAAATACACAAAATATTTTTAATTTAATATATCATACACGAAATACAATAAAAATTAAAGACTTTTATGTAAAGTTTATTTGCAAGAATTTAAAGCAGCATTTATTAACTTCCGATAAATTGTTGAAAAAATACTGCTTTAAATTGTATATAATAAGTAAACGAATACGGAGGTAATAATATGATTTCATTATATACAGCAGTCGGGCGATTTGAGCTCAGGACGAATAAAAATGGTCAATATGGGGAGTTAAACAGAATCATATTAGTGCGTGGATTACGCGGGCGAAAAAGAAACTCCGCCAAAACGAAAGATTCATGGCGGAACTTCAAGCGTAAAAATTTTGACGGCACAGAGCGGATAAAAATTAAGGCAGCAAAAATTTAAGGTAACTGTTCGCCCTGCCGCAACTCATTTTCCAATAACATCACCGCTTGGTCAACCCGTTCTGCATAATCCCGGAGAGCCGCAGCAACTTTGGAACGTTTTTCTTTATCGCGCATTGTCGTCCTAAACAAGTCCTTATCCATTGCGCCATTCTGAGCCATGCCGCCGCCTAATTCTTCTAATTGCAGCCAAAGTTTGCATCTTCCGTTTCTCGGAGTTCTGTTTTCTAATATTTTATCAATCTTTTCCCCTATTTCCGCCAAATGTGAATGTGATTGGTTCATGCCGGCAAGTTTTTTGAAAATACTGGTCGTTACTCCTCCGCCGCTCGTGGCAAGGTTGCAGACATAAACGCCGTAATCCTCCCACATTGAAAGACTTTCTTCCTCGAACCGCCCCGCTTCAATATCGTCAGCCCACGCGCGGAAAGCCGCCGCTCCGAAGAATAAGCCGTTACGCTCCGGTAATGTCAGCCAATATGTCATTTTGTGTATCGCTTTCATGTATAGTTCCTCAAGCGTAACCTCGCGTTGTTTCTCACCTATGAATATCAAATCTATCTTGTTTTCACCCGTTAAAATGCAATCGACGGTTTCTGTGCCGTCAAAAAGCAATTTTACGATTTGCCCTCCGTTATCGTATCCTACAATCAGACAATGCGTACCTACATCAGAATGCCATCCGGGTATATCGTTCAGATTTGTTTTTACAAGAACGGGAATGTTTCTGTCAATCATTTCAATGATTTTAGGAATATATCTGTCAGTATCGGCATTTAGTTGTGCGGTTGTGACATACTCATGGTCATACCCAAGCGTATCGAAAACATATTTGATGTGTTCCGGTCCCGCCAAATACCCTGATACGCAGTATTCGCAGCTTGTTGTCAGGTTGCGGTTATAGACCTGTGCAACAGTATCCCCCGTAATAGCGGCTATATCCCAGAAATCAGGCTTTTCACCCCATCCCACACATTCCAGGATAAATTTCATGCAGTCAGGCAATCCGTAGTTATGTCCCTTGCTTCCGTCAAGCAATTCGCGGTTGTTGGCAATTCTTTTCATTTTAGTATCTCCTTTGATATATTTTACTGAAAGGGTATAATACAGACGATGGAACGGTTCCAAATTGACTTGATTTTGTCTGGCGAATAACGGCGAAATATTATATACCCGCTTAAACGCTACGCTGAATGCGTCCGCAGATTCGTAACCGTATTTTACAGCTATATCTATTATTTTTTCGTCAGTATGCAATATATCGCTTGCCGCGCGGGATAATTTTCTTCGCCTGATATAGTCCGAAAGCGCCATGCCCGTTGTCAAACAAAAAAATCGTTGGAACGCAGATATAGGGGAAAGCGTGATTTTGCTTATTTCGTTATAGCTGATATTTTCGCACAGGTTTTCTTCAATATAATTTATCGCTCGGTTAAGCCTGTCAATAGATTCCATTACATCGGCCTCCTTTCTTAAAAATAATTATATCTGTTCAAGATAATAAATGCCCGTTATTTTCATAACTTTTTTGTCAACTCTTATAATTCAGCAAAAAGACCCGCGAATGGGTCTTTTTGTTGAATTCGGATTAGAGCGCTAACCCGTACAGTCATACATGTTTTTATCGCTCAATGACAATGGTACATTCTGTCGCCAATGCAGCAATCGCTCCGATTGCCGCGAATACCGGCGCCAGTACGATTCCCACCACGCCTACCGTTTCTGGGAAGCTAAGGATTTCTTTACCATCTTTCCCCTTAATCGTAATCTTTCTTGCGTTGCCCTCCTTGATGATTTCTTTGACCTTCGCCATTAAATGCTCGCCGTTTACTGTTATTTCTTCAGCGTTATTCTTATTGTTTTCACTGTTATTCGTATCGCTCATTTTTCTAACCTCTCTTTAAAATTATGGTATTATCTTTACTGTCTAATTATATAAAATATTTTAATCAAATAAAATATATTTCTGTAAATTTTTATTCGTTACTCCTTTATGCTTAAAAAGTGCAGGGTATGCTTATCATTAATACATTATTCTACCCAAGCACATGCAGTTTATCAGTATTGTGAGGCACTATCACTTTCCAATATTCTATCAATTCTTTGATATGCTCCATAGTGCCGCTGTCGGGGTTTTCAAACTGAATCGGAAACTGATAACACGTATTGGGAAATTCTTTGCCGAAAATCGTCATGTCCATACCCTTTGGACATTCGCCACCGCAATCTACGCAGGGCGCAACATGGTCGTGAACAGTTTTTATGAACCTTTCATAATATTCGCCGGCATAGTCGCCTCTGTAAAAATAAATACGAAATTTACCCGGCTGATTCATGAATATGCCGCAGAGATAATATTTGTCATATGGGGTTTTCCAGATAGCCGGACCGAACCATTGCTGCGGTTCCATATTATGTTCATTCAGATAGGCGACGAACCCCAGCGCGGTTTCTTTTATGTCGCCGTCGAAATGTTTGAGGATTTCATCCTTGATTTTTGGTGTGTTTTGCTCTGTCATCTTTCTCTCCTCCGTTATTATTATCTTTGTACGTTTAATCTAATATTCAATCATTTACTCCGCCAATATCTTTTCAATATACCTTTTTTTCGCTGTAATCAGCTTCTTCACCGTTTCTATCGGAACTTGACAAACGGGTTCGGGCGTATGCGACGCTCGAGGCGTATACAAAGTCATTTCATTCATATTGTCGCTGTTGAATCCGTATTCCGGCGTGTTATTGCATATGTTTTCATACTGCTTTCCTAACACCTGAATAGTTTTCCCAGGACCGCGCGAACAGCCGCATGTAGGGCGGCATTGCGTGCATTTATGGGTCAACCGTTCCATGAACATATCGACGATTTCGTCGGGCTGACCGTCTATATATTCGTCAAAACTATCTTTACCCCACCCGACGGTTTCGACCATGATATGTATATGATTCTTTGCGAGGCACAATCTGCCGACGTTTTTGCTCTTATATTTCATATTGTATCCGTCAATGGATTTCCAGGGCAGGCTTATTTTTTCCTGTTTCAGGTAATCGAGGAACTTCTCAAATTCTTTCAATAGCTCCCCTTCTAAATTTTTTTTGGCTGTTTCTTCAATCGTCGGCTTAACCTTTTTTTCTGCCATCTTTATCCCCTCCGTTTATATAAATTTTTTACATATAACTTTATTTTTTTTATTTCTGTAGATAATGTTTATTTTTTAAAATCCTCATTATATTTACGGCAACTCTTTCAAATTTTTCAATGCCAAATTCGCATTTCGTCCCGCGATAGATATAAAACCGTCGTCAAAACCGAATTGATTCAGTTTTTGTTTCAATTCGAGCGGTATCGTCATGGAATCCGGCGAAATCAAAGTTTGCGTTTCTGTTTCATTTAATTCAATCGTATGTATTTCCTTTTTCGGCAACGATTTGTTTACGGGGCAAATTTCTTGACAGCGCAGACAACTTATCATAGTATGGTGCGCGTTTTTCTGAATCCAATCCGGTATCGTACCGTCAACCTCATTATACATCGACAAACAACGGGTAGCGTCAATAACGGCATTTTGACCGATAGCTCCTGTCGGGCAGTTCTCTCTGCACAGCGCACACGTTTCGCATTCTTCTACAAATTTAAGCGGCTGTGAATTGTCCTCGCAAGGAATATCCGTATAAAAAGCCCTGAGATTGAAATAACTGCCCAATCCCTCTATATAGCAAATGTTATTGCGCCCGTAGCGTCCAAGCCCGCTTAATACCGTTAATAATTTCTGAGATATTCCTCTTGTATGAGCAGCCTGATGGTCTTTTATTGTTGATTCTAATATTTCGTTAAATCGTTTTTGCTCCGCTGGGTCGTTAAACGGCGGCGGAATCGGAACGGCGAACCGTTTTCCATCAATATTTAAAATGATTTGCGCATAGTCGCCGGGTTGGGCAGCAATTAAAAACGACAGCGGTTCAAACGGTATATTGGGCGGTTGATTATTTTGAAAATGTTTTACGGCGTTTTGAACATATTGAATATCTTTACTTTTTTCAGAAAGTTCGTCATATGATTTTTTTATTTGCCCGATGGCGCGATACGTCAGAAAAGCGGCTCGAAATCCGGCGAATTCAAGCCGTTTTACTATTCCAACGCTTATATTATTATCTTGATTCATATTTACACAACTCCTTAATTTTGTTTGTTTTCGCAAATGTTTATTTTATACGCAGTCATACGTTTACATAACCGGGAGAGAAAAATCCAGCTGGTTAAATTCTTTTAATTTTTCAATTTGCATGATAAAGAAACCGCAAGTAGAAGGATAGCAGCCGATGATCAACCGATTGTCCAGCCAGTCTGCCTAAATTGTCAAAAGAAAAAATCACTCACTTTAGTAAACGCAATTTCCATGTTTAACCTTTCCTGCATCTTTATAATTTTATATTTAAATAATATTTTTTCGTTATTTTTTTGCTCTTGCCCTTTTTTCTAACTCCAGTAGCTTTTTTATGTAATCAATCGCCGCTTCGTCGGGGTCTTGGATATACAATATCATAGTGCGGCATATGCTTTTTAACTCCTTGCCCAAAATCGTTATGTCTAT
>Ga0123357_10001919_pt1 | contig 22641 bp, 17 predicted proteins | sample TergutEmb28metaG_FD_89873 | JGI IMG/M metagenome (GOLD analysis project Ga0123357, IMG submission 89873) | Embiratermes neotenicus P4 segment gut microbial communities from Petit-Saut dam, French Guiana - Emb289 P4 | ecosystem: Host-associated > Arthropoda: Insects > Digestive system > Gut ... | reverse complement strand
TACACTCCAAACACCTGTTCCGAAGCCAAGGTCGTCGCTGTGAGCTGCAGGCTACTGCAGGATTGTCGCGGTGAAGGTCAAGCGGATCACGTCACGGACAGAGTATACTACGCAGACACCAAACAAGTCCACACTTTTCTCTGACCAATATCTCCGTAACCATTGAGCTTTGGATATAGGTGTTTTGGGTTATATCAGTACAGTTTGACCTAAGGAACACTCTCCCGAAGTCTGGCACATTCCTCCTGGGACACCCTGTATATATATATATATATATATACACACACACACACACACACACACACACACACACACACACACACACACACACACACACACACATACACATACCCCCACCTTCCTAAACAGCCAGTCTTATTGTACTACTGACCATCAAAATAAATGCACCATGATCCTCTGACACATTGGTAACTGCTTTCCAGATTACACTTTGTTTTGTATCCAAGAAAACTCAGGAACACAACTGCAGTAGCCTCAGATCTCAACTTAGAATATGTTGGCACCAATTTCAAACTCTAGCACAATTATTACAACAGCTCTCAAACATTCATGAATACTGATATGGCAAGGACAGTATGCAAGAAGGCCATGATTTCAGATGATTAACACTTTTCTTAGTAATTTTTTAATACTTTACAATTTTATAAACACTACTTTCACATGATCCCAGACTAGAAAGAGTGTACTCTGAAACTTACTACAAGAACAGAAACTCACAGTCTATCACAGTGGTTTGTAACTGAACTTTGGTGCAAACATCATCTTATGGTGGGCTATATGGTAACATTTCAGAGACCATCTTTAACACAATGTCTTGGCCTTAAAAACAGAGAGCACCTGGGCCTGTACAACATCAGCATACAACCACTAATCATGGTGATAATGCCCAAGACCCAGAACAAGAATATCATCTACACAAACATGAAAAACCTACACCAACTGCATCAAGTTACTTACTAATTCCAATTAATTTCTAAATTCATATTAGTTAAGGCAATACTGTGAAGTAAAATATGTTACCTTATGCTTCAGCAGTTTGGATCGTATCTCCTGGGTAGATGACCAAAAGCCAGCAGGATCTTGTTGAAGGGTTTTCTCCATGGAATCAAGCCAAGCCAATGTCTGCTGCAAAGTTTCTTGGTAGCTACTCCATTGCAAAGACTGAGCATCCTGTCTCTTTTGCTGTTCCTTGATTCCTTCTTCCAGACGGTCCCATCTAAGACAATAAGAGAAAACTGTGTTTGAAAATCTGATCTATGTTGTGTCTCATAATCATGTATGGCCAAATTTTGTTTTAACCCTTTATTATTTACTTTCATGTAGTACTTTGTTACCATTATACATACACATGGCACTGGTAGTATATTCAATGTCCTGAATAATTCTCTACAGGACATCTTTCTTTTAACATTACAAATTAATCTCACAACCATCTTTTGCAATTTAAAAACCTTTGTACTTTGTGAATCACCTCCCCAGAAAAGAATACCATATCTCAGACGCGAGTGAAAGTTTGCAAAATACATACTGCTCAAAGTATTTATACTTGTAAGATTTTAAACCTTTTGACGCCTAACGACAACTAAAGTGGTCGTACCGTACCGCTAACCTCTAAATGTTGCATTTTATATATTTATTCAACAAATACAGGTACTGAATATTTTTAACACAGTATATACTCTCCGTTTTTTCCTCTTCAAAATGCAGTTTGTTTCATAATTCTAATTCTATTTGGTTCCTATTTTATTCACATTTTATACACAGGGTGTGCTAAAATTTAAAAAATAATTCCGGCGCCAAAAGGTTAAGTGAATGTATTAAATAGTAGTTTTTGTTTAATATGTTACACACATGTTTTATGTACACATCCCATTTTAAATCTTCAGTAAGATATAAACCTAGAAATTTTGTTTCATTTTTATATTTAATGTCCATGTCATGAAATACAATTTCAGGTTTTAAGTTACTTTTATTCTGCCAAGCATGGAATGATATTGCAATGGTTTTGTCAGGGCTTATTACAAGCTTATTTAAGTAAAACCAACTTGATAATTGGTGCATAACTTCTTTTATTATTTCATTTAAAATATTTGCATTTGTGGCCTCTATATGTGTATTCACATCATCAGCAAACAGGGTTGTTCTTCCTCTTTGTATGTTAATGGGAAGGTCATTTATGTCATTTATATATTACAGAAACAAAACTGGGCCAAAAACCGAGCCCTGAGAGACTCCACCTTTCATTTCTTTTAAAGTTGATGTAAACTTTTCTGAGATCTGACTAGTATTTTCCACATAATTTATTTCAACATACTATTTCCGGTTGCATAAATATTATTTAAACCACTGATTCATAAGACCTCTTATTCCATAAGCATCCAATTTAAAAAGCAAGATTTTATGGTCTAGTACATCATACACTTTTGATAAACAAAGAAAATTCCAATAAGATTTATATTTTTTCTTTGGCTTTTTGAATATTTTTGAGAAAAGCATGGGTTGCTGTTTCTGTTGATTTACCCTCACAGAAACCATGTTGAACGTCATTTGGAATATTATTTTTTGTAACAAATGACATCAATCTACTATACATTAACTTTTCTATAATATTTGAGAAGAACGATAAGAGAGATATGGGTCTGTAGTTTGAACTTCTCCTATATTCCCGTTTTTATGAAAGGGTTTTACTTTTGTTATTTTTAGCATTTCTGGGAAAATGCCTGATGCAAATGAAGTATTACAGATATCGGCTAGTGGTTTCTTTATAAACTGCACACATTTCTTTACAATGAAGTCTGTTACACCATCAAACCCTGATGAACATTTCCCTTTAAGATTCTTTACCACTTTCTCTATTTCGTTTTCTGATACTGGATTAATGAATATTGTTTGTGGGCATATATTTATTTTTAAATTCATTATATTACAAGTTGTATGTGTTCCACTATTTTGGTCTGTCAATTTCTCTACAGTTTCAACAAAATATGAATTGAATAACTCTGCAATAGCTCTAGGATTTGATATTTTATTTTTTCCCCCTCTTAATTCAATATTCTTGTTAATTATAAATCATTTTCCAAGTTCTTTGTTTATTATTTTCCACAATGCTTTTGATTTATTTTTGGAATTACTTGTATAATTATTATTTCCCCATCTCTTTGTTTTTTTACTACCCTTCTGTGTGTTTTTCTATAGTGCTCTATATATTCCATATCCTTTTTCATAACTGTTGTCTTCCTTTGATTGTCTAGTAGCTGCATCCTTTTGCTGGGAATTTTGGTTCCTTGAGTAATCCAGTTACTTTTTATTGTATCTCTCATATGTACTGTTTTAATTGGAAATGCATCCATGAAGGTACTAAATTTTGCATTAACATCTGATTCTACATAAACTTCTTGCCAAGTAACTTGATTTAATAAATGAAGAAATTCCCGAACATTAGCTTCACCAAATTTTCTTTTTTTAATTCTATATGGTATATGACTGAATTCTGGTCTTGAAATAGATATAGTTTGTGCATAATGGTCTGATAAGCCTAAATCCATAACTCTTAAGCAGTTTATAGACTTCTTCTCATTTGTTATTGCAACACCCAATAGCGTTGCTGTAGTTTTTGTAATTCTGGTTGGGACATTTACAGTATGTTTTAGATTATACCGCAGAAACACATTATTCAATTCCCTTGTATGTGGGCTAGCTTGGAGGAAATTTATATTCCAGTCTCCACACAGAATTAAAGTTTTATGTTTCACTATTAGTTTCTGCATAATCATCTCTAATTTATTAAAGAATTATCAGTTTATCCATCAGGAATCAGGATTCCTACAGATGCATATTACAATAATTGCATACCTTACTAATTCAATTACTGACAGTCCAAGACTCTTTTCCTCCCCATGTTCATTTAAGGAATTTAACTCTTTGGTCATTACACCCTGTTTTAAAATAATACATGATCCACCGTGGTCACTATTTTTTCTACAGAAGGCACTGGCTAGTGTAAAATTGTTAAAGTTTATGGCATGTGTTTTGTGACAATTTAACCAATGTTCAATAAAACAATCCTTCAGCACTGTTTACCTCAGTTTCAAGTAAAATTTCTAACTCTTCACATTTTCCCCATAAGCTTCTAACAACTCTAGTGCAAAGGAATGCATATGTAGTTGATTAGGTCAAGATGACAGTTTTGCTGCATATCTATACACACTGCCTTATGACATAAAGCTTGATTTTGATAATTACTGATGAGGCTTGAGAAGTTACACACCAAACGTTTTGACAAACAGATTAGTAGTCTTGCACGCAAAAATCTCCAACTTACCTGTCTCTTACTTCCCGTAGCTCCTGTCGTATCTTTTCTCTGCCCTGAGCTGCTGTATCAGGGAAGAGTCTCTCTCCCAGTGCAGTGAGACTCGTCAGTTTGTGAGTGGCTTGCTCTCGTTCTGACAAAAGAACCTGCAGTCTGTTTGACTTTACTTCCATATTGTTGGATGAATCCTCCTCCCTCAGAGCTGACAGATTTTCTTCAAGGGGTTCAAGCCATGCTATTGTTTCCTGGAATTTATCCTCATACACACGATGATCATCCACCACGCCTTGCCACTGATTGATGACTTCTTTACTTAAAACATACAATAACTGGTACCTAAAATACCACAGAACATTATCATCAACAATGTTATGATGCATTTTTTACAATTAAATTTATACAGAAGGCATATCAAATATTGTTGTTCTCTATTTCTAATGGAACTGGATTATAATACGATTCTCCTAACTTTGGAAGTATAATAAATAAATACCCCAAATGATAAAGAAGATAGTTACCATTTTTGACTCAGTTCTTAGTGAACCACATTATGATTCTCTGACAGATGTAGGGACTAAGAATAACAACTAGAAAACTTCACAATATCTTGTCATGACTTCAACTTGAGAGTTTGAAAACAACTAGCACCTTACCCCCACCAAATTCAAATAATTTGATAATGGACTGTACACATTGTAAATGACTTCTTAAATCACAACTTGTTAACTGCTGGACTAGTAATTAAAAATATTCTATTTTAAAAGAAGTACCACACCTATTACTGATCTGTGAAATGAGCGGCTTGATTCTATCAACTCCACTGTAATTCAGTAATGAATGTGAGCAATCCACAAAATCATCAATCTCCTTTTCTTTTGCCATAATTAGGTCTCTTTTTCCTTTGAAGACCTCCAGTTGTGCTTCTTTCTTAGCCAGTGTTGCTTGGAGCTGTTGGTCCTTGAAGGTGGTTTCTGTTGCTCGGAACCACTTAGTGTGTTTATCCAGCTGCTCTTCAAAGTCTAGCCACTGCTTCAGTGCTGCTTCAAGTTTGCACTCAACAGCATCTAAAAACACAGTGATTATTTTACCTTGTGACAAAATATGTGCTACTATTACACACAATTTTTGAATGGTTGCTATCATTACAAAATATTAAAACCTACTACAAAGTAAATTTATGCAGTTACAAGACACGGTGCAGCATCAGATGCTGACATGCATTATATTTTAATAATGCTTAAGAGTCTGCCCTGATCACAGTACCATCTTGGACTGCTCCCCAATAATTTCTCTTGACCTAATGAAATGAGAGATGTCATAAAATTTAAACTTATGACAATTTTAACAATTTAACATGTGTCAGTACTTTCTGTCACACTCTTTTCATGTTTCACCTTCTAAATGGCAAAACACTCATATAATGTAAAATGCAAAATCATTAATCGTGGGAAGTGATATCTTGAGTGAAAGAAGTTCTAGTTAATAATTTATTATTCTATGGTTGTTTAGGGTAATGACATAAGAAGTACTCAAAACTGGTTGGCCATATGTGACACTGAAAATCATTCTGTGAAGAATTTTAATTTTCATTCCATTTTTTAAACTCATACAGTGTACATGTACAGACACTTTGCTGACAAACAAATTAATGGTAAGCTTCCTGCTCTTACCTTTCCCATCCAGAACACAATTTTAATTTTACGTAAAGAAGCACATTAAAAAAATGGAAAATTGTATGATGAGCAGAAATTAAAATGACAAAGCTGTTCTTGCTTTCCTATGATATTACTCTAACAGCTGCAAGTCACTGTCAAAGTCAATCATACAAATCACACCACACTTGATGGCCAGAATTTCTTTCTGGAAATATATAACAGTCTGATGCAATGGCACACACAAGCAAGAAAACTAAAACCTTCATACTAAACATAAGACAAAAAAATTACTGAAGATGGTACATGAATAAACTTCTCAACTTAGGCTTGTGGATTACTTTTTCTGAAAACATTATTCTGCCCCGTCACCTATCTTTTTTTTTTGGAGAAAAGGACTGCACAAATGCAAGCCAGCCGTGGGTGCACATGTGTACATATAGTACATCAGCATTGGCTTCCTTATAATAAACACCTCAGGAGACATGGAACTACTTTAAAAATTACATGTTGTTAAAATATTTTGGAATAATGTGTAAAGTGACAGGCTGCAGTCAGTGTGACTACAAATTTTGACAGTGAAGTCCCTATAAAATTTCACTCCCTTGTGCACCACTCCCCTCCATACATGCATAATCAGAGTAATCAGACATAGGAAAACAGAAAATCACACCCAACCACTATATTGTGAGGTACCAGAAACATAGTTCATCTAAGTGATAGATGAGTGGTTAAATACTTTAGATTTCAAATGGCTTCCTTTACAGAAAGAGTACTTTTTATCATCAGACCGCTCTACACAGCAGGCAACATTGTTCCCGCAAAGTGAACAATCGCCACCCACACTGCAATGCTCAGTCCAGTGACAAATAACTCTCTGCATTTACTAACCAACTGTTGACAGATGTTCTCTGAAACTGGATTCCAAATCTTCAACTCCTTTTTCCAAAATTTCAATGCCTTTGGGAGCTGTGCTTTTACTGACTACAGTACACAGCTCTCGCAGTTGTGCCAGTTGACTGCTACCTTGGTTTTGATTCTCTCTCAACATCTGTAACATACATTCCAATATACATAATGGAAGCACACACAAATGCATACATGAATATGAGCAACAATAAAATTATTAAAAAATATTCCATTTTCAAATTTCTCTGTATTTATTCACTCTGTTGTTCAATATACATGTGAGCACCATTTATCAAGACCCCAGCACTACCAATGTGGTTTCATTATACATGCAATGGATTGTAAAAATATTTTTAACTAAAAGGTTGCTATGACCAGTGTAAAATCATGGTGAGTAAATGCAACATAACTGGTGAAATAATCTGCCCATAATGCATTGCTGTCTTAGCAAATGTCAGGAACTACAAAATGTGGGCCATCATACGTGAATAATCCAAGGCAACTTGTAAAGCTAGAAGGTAGCCTGATTTCTTCCAAGGCAGTCTTAAATTTGCAAAATGTAACAATGTTAAATCAGTCACCACAAACAAAATGGCAAATGGTATTACAAGAGGAATTTCCATAAAACTCTAAAATCCCACATTTTTCCAGCAAATTTCACTTGTACCATGGATGAAATAGATGCAATCCCATATCTTTAGTTCCAGGAATGAGAAAAGTGCTTCACAATTGAAAGCTCTTACGTGGCAGCTAACTCTCCTCCTTACTGGTTTTCAAGGAATTCAAATGAATGCCTCTAATGGTAGGTATGTATCAGTTACATGTTTGGAAATAGTACAGCTTATGTACCTGCTATACAGTATAGTAATTGTACAGCCTGGGTGATGCCATATTCATTCATATACTAGTTCAACTCCCATTTTGGGAAAAAGAATCACACTAACACTGGTAATGAACCATGGGCTCTGCTAGTTATTGAAAATGTATAAAGGTACACATAAGCCACAGAGTCATTCCTGTCAAAGTGACAGTTCTTCCAGTAAACACAACATTCCTCTCCTGCAGCCCATGGATCTGAGTATAAAAGCAACCTTCAAGGCCAATACCTAAAGGAGATTTAGGGATGGGCATGGTAGACAGAATGTAATTAAAATAATATTAATGGTAGACAGAGCATGCATTAACTTGTAGAAAAAGTGCCACATAACACAGGCCATCCATAACATCCAGGAGGCCTGGGATAACTATCCAGGCCTGCAAAACTGCTGACTGGCAGCAACTATACCCATACATCATGTATGTTTAATGACTTAGAAAATGAAACACCAAACACCACTGGAAAAGTCAGTCATGTCACCACACAAGAAAGATCAAGGTAGTCAGTCAAATGATATCCCTCAGGAATGTCTTAAGCTTCAGGTCTATTCTTGTCTCATTATAATGCAAGTTATAGTACTATTGGAAAGGTAGAATTTACCATTCCCTATCTCATTATACTACATATTACAATACTCTTGATAAATGTGGAATTTGCTGAATGCAGTTTTTGTGGGAGAACATAAACCACATTAACTGGTTTGGCCACCTGTGCAGTGACAACCAATGAATGATCATGGCATGTTTCTCTTCCAAGACCTACTAACAATCTTGAAAATGAATTAACCCTTTCTAGGCTTTCCAGTACCTGTTTCATGTGTGTAAAGACTGAAACTGAACTAAATCACCACATATTCTGTTAATCAGATTTTCATTTAAATTAGTAGATGCAAGCACATTTACAATTTCAGTGTTCCTTAAATCTAACAAGCCTGCATTTCCCCTCCCCCTACTTTACTGTTTGTACAATAAAGAATTCCTTACACATGATGGGGAATACTGAATTAAAAAAAAAATTGACATATTTCAATGAGAGTTATGCCACTGCATAATTAGTTTATGGTAGAAAATAAACAATGTGGACTCACTGTGGCATGCAAACCACAGGGAGATTGAGTTCAGGCTTCAAGAAATTTCAGATTTGGATTTCTTGACCTTTGAAGTTGGGGTGTCCCAAAATGTCAGTCAGTAATTCCACTGTACACTGCATAATATCCCAGAAGAGAACAGATCTCAAGAGGCAGATTATAACTTCTCTTTGAGTAACTGGTTAGCCACTGAACACCTGCCAGTCAGGTCTAGTTTTCACAACAATTTACAGGGAATGTACCTTTCTGCTTACAGAACAGCAAGTTATATGAGAATACTGACTCATTCAACCACACACCTGAACATCAGACGCTCAGAAAAAGTTATCAACAGATATAAACTGCAGCTGCATTATACAGCAAAGTTTTTCCTACATGTGAGATGTAATTTCATGCCAGAACAAAGTCTTGCCATGTGCCAGCTATAATTCTGTAAGTTCAAGTATAATAATTTAACACCACCAACCCATACTTATCACACACAAATACGCTATCACAAACATGTAAAGCCCTAAATGTAAATTTTTCAACTGTATGAAACTGACATTTTGCTTAAAAAATTAAAATAAATATAAATGCCTAATTCAATGCTCTTTTGTACCTGTGAATACATAACCATCTTCATCACATGCTCATGAAACATCTTAACAGTGGTTACTTGCTTGCTGGCTGGTCTGTTGAACTGGTGCTACATAACCATCTTCACCTGATGTTCAATAAAATATTATCTAAAGTGAGGTTACCTCCTGCTGATAGATCTTTTGACCTTGAGTAACAATCATCTTCACCAGTGTTCAACTGAATATAGGATCATCAATAATAATGACCCAGTTTCAAGACATAATAACGTTTATGAGAAGAGAGATACAGAGGTGGGATATTCTGTAACTTGTTCAACATACAAAGTTTTCCTACACATGCATGCACAAACCTTGTTGCAAATACTTCACATGCATGTGCAATATGCTTTCAGCTGCAGCAAGCACAGCCACTGCCATGGTTAGTACAACAGCGATCGTGCAAGAGAAAGCACAGGGTGTCAACTGGCTGTCTGAAAATAAAGCCACTATAACAGTCCAGCACAATTTCCACCACATATATGGAAGAGATTCTCCCACTGGAAAAGTGACCTAATGCTGGCTTAAGCAGTTTATGGCAAGCTGCAGTGTGCAAAAGTGCAATGAGCATGGATGTAAGAAGAGGATACTGAACACATAATGCTGTCATTGCCATGCAGTCATCAGAGTCTGCAGCTGGGAATACCTAAAACAATCATCCAAAATGTCTTGCACAAAGAGGCTAAGGTAGTATGTTTACAGTATTGAAATTCTGCACAAAATCAGAGACACAGGACAGTACACAAGACATGCATTTGCAAGTGTGGTGATGAATGCTAATGATGACAAAGACAATTTTTTTTATGATACATGATGTTCACAAATGTGGCAACCTTCCACATGAATGGTCATGTGAACAGGCACAACTGTCACACCTGGAGACAGGAACAGCCACATGTAATTTAAAAGCATGTGTAAGACTCCCCAGAAGTCAATGTGCACTATGCCAGCATAATGCATAATTGTGCTGCACAGCCTTTCTTTTTTGCTGAAAACACCATCACAGCAAACATGTACAACAGCATGTTACAACTGTTCATCTTTCCATAAACTGCTGGCATTGAACAAGAATAAGAAGAAGAAAATGAAATTTTGTTTCAACAACACAGTGCTCCATCCTGTCACATCAGTGATGGGGACAAAATGCTCTGAACGTCAAGAGTTCCTAGTAGTGCACTTGAAAAGTCAGACTAACACTATGGGCCCCACAGAGCCCAGAAATCTCACCACTGGATCTTTTTCTGTAGGGATTCATAGACAATCTAATTTATGCATAGAAAATTCGAAATTTACATCATCTGCAAGACAGCATTAAAATAAGTGTAACAGCAGTGACTCCAAAAATGTGTCAACAAACATGGCAAGATACTGAGTATGTCCAAGATGTTTGCAAGAATAAGGACAGCATACACGCAGATATCTTCTACAAAATGCATACAAACTCTGCAAGTTTATAAACAAGTCACAATAAATCCTACCTTTACATCCCTCTTTCATAAAAGTTAATGAAACTGGGTCTATCATTTTCGACAAACTTGTATTACCTTAACAGATGTTATCCGTTTGCTGATATCAGCTTTCTCTCCACTAACATCATCACAGACATTTAAATTGTCTTGTTCTGCACTTAGCCAGTCTTGGAAGGTTTTACATAAGGCACTGAAGTGGCCATGCTTCTGCACACATTCTTCCAGGTTCTCTAGGAGATCCTAGAAAATTTAAAAACACAATCAAGTGATACACATCATTAACAACATTACTCACCATTTATTCATTGGCACACAGTGTCAACACCATGACTCAAGCAGTTAGTCACCAGCTTCTGAACATCGAAGTCTTTGTTCAATCCAGGCCACTCCAGGTCATATTTTGATTGACAAAGTGGCACTGGGACAGCACCCCCCCTCCCTCTCTCTCTCTCTCTCTCACTGAGTACTTTGGTTTTCCCCTGTCAAAATCATTCCCCCAGTGCTCACTAATCATTCAACTGTCTGTCCATCTGCTCACTCATTCATCTGTCCATCCAACCACTCATGCATCACTAATGCTACAACCTTAGTATCTGACAGTGTCATTGAACAACATGCTTTAGGGAGAGGAACTTAATTAGCATAGATAAATCACAGAAAACTACCAAGTAATGAGGAAAATGTTTGTGTTCTTACACATATAACCATGAGGAATTATTCAAACATAATCAATCATCCATTCACATACCTGTGATTTGGTGACAATATTTTGATAAAGCTGTTTGATAGACTGCAGATAGATGTTGAGAGACTTGTCTTGTGTCTGGTCAACTAGCTGCTGTGCTTTATCACAGACTGATTCTACAAGTTGTTGATGCAGCATTATCTCTTGATGCATAATTTTATGGTTCTGAAAATACAGCAAAATATTATTAGCTTGCTATGCTAAATCACATCCATAGCTTTTTCACTATTTATGTAGCTGGAACACAATGACAGATTACCTGTAGTTGTGCCCGTTTTTCCTGCAGGGAAGACTTGAGTTCAGTATGTTGTGTCATAGCACGCTCTACATCTTTGAGCCATTTGGTCAATTGCTCTTGTGACAATGTGAATTCAGCAAATTGCATCAAACACTGCTCGAGTTTATGTGCTGCAGCTTGCAGATCATCAGAAAAATTATCCCACAAAGTACGAAGGGTCCTGCAATATGAATGTAAATTTTACACACAGTACGTGACTTGGCAACAATCACATCAACTAATTTGTTATAGCATTCATTGAAATGTACATCAACCATAGCATAATGCAATCTGACAAATGCAATATTTTCCACCTACAGAATCACCCCAACAACATTCAGAAGATATTTATGTGTTCTGTACAACAGAAGAATGGTTAAGAAACTGTCTATTCGTAGCAATGAATCAATCGATAAACACTGAAATACCTTAGTTGTTGTCTGATGATTTCTCTTCCATCTGGAGATGTATGAGTATAAAGTTTCTCTCCCATGTCTATTAAAGCATCAAATCTAGAACTTTCTCTGGACCTCACATCTGCTAACTCCCTAATTTTCTTCTGTCGCTCCTGAAAAAGAAGTTTTCACAAGCACATGATCATCTATATCTCCATTGGTGTCTTCATTTAGAGTAGAAGCGACAATGTTATTTATCTATTCTGCCCCCTCCCCCCCCCTCCCAACCTCAGTTTTACTCTGTGTTCCCTTAAGGGTGGATTACATTTCACTGATCTTGTAATGATCTTTGTTTGCACGAGTACTATCAAATACATGTGACCAGCACAAACAGCAGCACAGGACAAACAGGAGTTTCCTAATTGATGGCATCCAGGAACTGCAATTTCTTAATCAAGATTCTGTGTTCCTCAAATATGTAACAAAAATACTGCCATTATTGATAAGGTGTTCTTCACAGCGATAATACTATACTACATACAACTATAAAATTAAAAAAAAAAAATCTTGGCCTAACAAAATTATTGAAATGAAACCAATTCTGGTAACAGAGGGAGAGATAATTAACACTAAAAAATCCCTTACAAATAAAAAACCAACTGGATACAATAATATTTCTAGTAAGGTGATAAAAGCAGTGGGTGACAGAAGGAAGTCCTAACTTATATATTTAATAACTCACTAAAGGAAGGACCCTAACATGAAAGGTTCAAATATTGGCTAGTTAAACCTATACATAAAAAGTGATATGAATAATTACAGACCTATATAATTGATAATAGGGTTTTCTAAAAATCTTACAAATGGTAATGCCCAACAGATTAAATCAGCATTTACAGGCAAATAAAGTTTTGGTACCAGAACAATTCGGCTTCAGAAAAGGGGTCACCATTCAACAGACTCTTTTTACTCTGACAAATTTTATTCTTAGTGTATTAAACAAATGGCAGAAGGCAGGAGGAATATTTTGTGATTTGTCCAAAGCATTTTACTGTACCAGACATAATATTTTAACTGATACACTGAATCATTTTGGAGTACATGGAACAAATCGTAAATGGTTTCAATCTTATCTTGCTGAGAGAAGACAGAGAGTAGAGATCACATCACCAAATAATCCAGTAACAGCCTCATCAAGTTGGGAAGAAAACAGAATATGGAATTCCACAGGGATCAATATTGGGGCCACTGTTGTTTATAGTTTATGTTAATGATCTACCTTACAACATAAAAAAACAATTCCAAGTTGGTGCTATTTGCAGGTGATACAAGTGCCTTAATTACTTCAAACAATTTGAATAACTGCAGACTAAACTAGTATGCACATTAACTTACATGAGCGAATGGTTTACAGCAAATGGATTAAAACTACATAAAGAGAAAACAAACAAAATGCATTTTAAACTAAATTTTTCATCAAATAGTGCATTTCAAGTCTCATTCTGTGAGACTAATGTAAAGCAAGCAGTACATACGAAATTCCTTGGATTTGATTTCGATAATCACATGAATTGGGAGACACAAATAGATAAAATAATACATTTTCTTAGTAAAGCTTGTTATGTACTCAGATCTGTGTACTTTTTCAAAGATGTATCCACTTTTAAAACAATCTATTATGCCTACTTTCACTCAGTGATGGAGTATGGTATTATATTCTGGTGCAAGTTATCATCTAGTAAGAAAGTTCTCCAGGTCCAAAAAAAACTATATGAATAATGACAGGGTCACCAACTAGAGTATCATGTAAACCTCTATTTCAAAAACTGGGAATTTTAACTAATACTCAATACATATTGTCTTTTATGATGTTATTAGTAAACAACTTGCATTACTATACCTTTAAATCATCAATCCATGAAATAAATAAAAGGAAAAAATAAATTACAGACACCAATAGCTAACTTTATATCCTACCAAAGAGACATGTGCTATGCAAGTATAAAAACATTTAATGCATTACCAACATCCATCGCAAATCAAATAACAAATAAAAACTGTTTTATAGGAAATTTAAAAACGTTCCTACTTGATAAACCCCTCTATCAAGTGAAGAATATTTTAACTTGTAAACACAGAATGAGGATTGAGTTTGTGCTTATCATGTCCTTTATGGAATTTACAGTATAATTGTCAGTTTTATAAAATTGTATTGTCATGCATGTCTTGATGGCAAAATGTAATGGGAACCTAATATATTATGTTACCTCTATAGAATTTACAGTGTAAAAATTGTCAATTTTACAGAATTGTATTGCTCCCCCATACACCTTCGTCAAGAGCAGAGGTACACGTTACATTTTCCTTACCTCAACAATAGACTTACCTGCAACACTGTCATGTCCCCAACAATCTGGCTGACTTCCTTCAGTTCTTCTTGAACATGGGACAGCCATTCCAAGAAGGCAACATGTTCATCATTGAAACTCTTGTGCTCCTTCACATACTGCTCATATCTTGAAACTGCCTCCTAATGGAAGAATGATAGACATTACTTTGTATTAAATCTTATCTTGAAACACTGAGTTCAACAATTCAGTGCTGACAATAATACTTACAAACTCAGTATCAGAGTCAGTTGCTATTTATATGCATACTGAAAGCTGCTATTTATGATGGTCATTGAGAAAAAAAGTACCATGTGCATGTATTTGCAGTCATTTTCATCTCTATTAAGAATGCCTGACATTTAACTGTATCACTATTCCACTAATTTTTCATGTAACCCCTGCCACAACTGAGGCATTTATCATAATGTGGGATGAGATTTTCTATTCCCCATTTCCAGAAATCAATGTCCCGTGTTACCAGGTTTCGCCCTCAGAGTAATCTTTAAATCTGATGCCAACCACATTTTACTTCAGCCCTGGAAACAGATGATAATCATTCAGCAACTAATTCCCCTCATTTAACCACAATTCGTGTAGTTACTTTAGTTATGAAATTTTATGCCATGCATACCGATTTCATGACCAACCCTCATATCCTCATATCATAACAGATAAAATGACATTACTTAATGCTAGATTTAGTGCAATATAACTTAAATGTCCAGAATTAATTTCAGCTTCATTAAAAAATTAATGCCTTCTGCACAATGTGAAGCCTCAATCTTTGTGATTGCTACTTAATGCTACGTACATCTACATTATATCTGCAGATACTACCCTCATTTATTATCTGGAAAATTCATCAGAATTCTGTATCATATATCTGCAGTCAAACTGAATTTCAGTTGTATATGTGTACAGGCAGGTCTCATTTTACACAGTTTCTCTTTGTATGATTTTGCTTTTAATGCAACTTGAATATTTACACCACTTTTTGAATTTATGCAATAATTTATGGTTTAACGCGATTTGGCAATGGTCTTGTGTTGGGGGCTAGCAGAAAGTGACATCACTGTCATGCTGTCACCTGTATTGACTGACAACATTGGTAATATAACTGTGCGGCTGATGTAGTTCCCCACTTTAATAGTATTGGCTTTTATTAGCAAAATGAGTGAGAAACTTTAATATACATCACTCAGAGCAAGCCAAGTGAAAAATCAGCAACAGGCAATCAGTACTGAAAGGAAATTAGATGTAAAAAGCTGACCTGAAAAAGGTGAATGAATTGTTGACATAGGCTTCACTCACAGTAGCGTACATACAATTTGTGATAATGCTGACAGAATTACAGAAGGTGGTAAGTCGGGAAGTAAAGTGTTCACGTAGCAAGATTACCACAGCATTATTACAATGAACCATACCAAAACTATGGATGTGAGTCTGTTATATTTTTATAACATTAGAAATAACTAAATACACTGTATATAAATGTGTGTAAACTGCAGGGAAGGGAAATGTATATACACTGCATATACAGGTCTGAATGTCCACTAGTGTTAAAGTCATACACTGTACAGGATGAGGCTGTGAATCCCCTACCTCTCAGGAAACAAAATGTTTTAAATGGAAATTTTGTTTTCAATTTGGGCAACTTTTTAGGAGCATGACTCTAGTGTAAAATGACACCTACCTGTACTTACTATTTTAAATATTGGTTTAGTGCCTTTTTACAAAGTCTTTACCCTGGTAAGATTCTTGAGGGCCTGATAGCGTGTGATGAGATGAGACACCTTCACTGACAATTCAGACTCTCCATCAATGGTCTGACTCTGCTCAGATGCTCTGCTGAACTCTTCGCCTTTTGCACAGATTTCTTCTTCTGTAGACTTCAACTTGTCAAGATGGGCCTGCTTTGCTTCTTGGGTGCTCCTGAGGCTCTGATCTTTCACCTGTGATTCTTTCTGCTTTGTCCAACTAGTAAGAACCTCTACAATTTCTTCAAATTCAGACCAGCGGCTACAAAGTTGGCATAATTTGGTTTGTGCATCAATGCAACGTGCCAAGAATTCTTCCCAAGCTTTCTTCTGATCCTCAAATTCCTTCAACAAACTTGGGTGTCCTGATATGTTTGTCTGTTCCAGAACAGTTTGAAGCTGCTTATGACAAGTTTCAATAAGCTGATCTCCTTCTACTCTGTGATGCAACAAGTTTTCAATGACTGCAAGTTTTGCATCAGCACCCTCCTTTTCTAATGTTGTTTCATCTATGATGACAGCAGCCTCTGCAGATAATGTGCTGAGCCAATCCCGGGTTTTCTCAAGAGCCTGAAGATATGTTTCGTGGTCAAATACATGTCTTTCAGCCAATATTATCCTTTCTTCAACATTCTTTGATAATGTCTCATAAGAGGCAAGTGTGTTGTTAAACTTTGTAGTGGCCTCAGAGTCTGAGAGGGCTCCCAGTTTCTCTTGCAGCTGTGTCATGATGTTTTTGTGTGTGTTAACATCCTGAGCAAGGGTTTTATAAGCATGCATTGCAATCTTTTTATCCTGTAATGTTGCTTTCAAATCCATTTTGCTACCCATTTTAGCTTCAGATTCTATCAACCATTTGCTTACTTGACTGTAACTGTCTTCAAAGGATGATCTTTGCAGCATAAATCCTTCAACACGCTTATGTAAGGCATTTGCTTCATCAATTAATGACTCAAATGCATCTCTCAGTTTCCTCAATTCAGAACGTACAGTCTCACGATTTTCTGGTGTTATCCCAGAGAAAAGTGTTTCACCTGATTCTACAGCTTTATTTAACAAAGCCTGACCTTTTTCTCTTTCCTCTGCAAATGCTTTCAGTTCTTCTAGTTTGCTTTGATACACATGCATAGGCTTAGCACCTCCAGATAGTATATCTTCAAATGATTTCAGTTTACCATCAGCTTCAGCCAACCAGTTTTCTGCATCTGCCACTGAAGTTTCATACATGTCTTTGGCCTTATTAAGAGATGTAAGTCGCTCTATGTGTGTTGTTGTGAACTTCACAACACCATGATATCTGGTGACAAGATGACCAACACACTGACCTACACGAGACTCTGGATTTTTCTTCATGATCTCCTCACCCAACAAGGATATATCACCAATTTCTGTCTCAAAGTCTTTCACCTGTTTGTGGAAAGATTCCATTTCCTTAATCTTGTCACCAATTGTAGACAAATTTAGCTGGATCACACTTTCTGACCGAACTTTGCCTTCTGTTTCTTTCAGCCAAGATGCAACATTTTCAGACTGTATTTCATACCTTTGCCACAAGTTTATGTTGTGTTCTAACAACTCTTTTGTGTTTAGATAGATGTTTCTAAGGCTCTCCAATTCAGCTGTTAATTGATCTCTTTCTGTTTGTAATTCTTTAATCTTTTCAGGAGTTTCCACATTCTGAAGCAGGACTAGTGACATATCAAGGTCTGCTTTTTTAGTTTCACAGTCTAACAGTCCACCTTCCACATCTCGAAGGGATGAAATCTTTACTTCCAGATTGTACTTATCACTTCCTGGTTCCGGTAAACACCAAGTCACTTTCTCTTTGTGTGCTACCACACCCCTCTGCAGAGCACCAAACTTTTCCATGTGATATTTATTTAAAAATGTCAGTAACGTTGATTCAGTTTTGTTGGCATGGGATGAAACCCCATCATACCTTTTCTGCAAGCCAATAAGCTCCTTGGCAAGTCCTGAATCACCAAATGCTGGATAACTTGACTTAATTTCTTCAATTTTCTCCTTCAACAAGTCCAGAGTAGAACCAAAACTCTGAAGCTCACACTTCAATGCCTGACAGTTTTTCAGTCTTTCCAAAATTTTTGCATTTTCCCCTGTTAGGTCATCACATTTTATAACTGCTTCTCTGATCTTAGTAATGGTAACACTGGCTTTCTTCAGTTCATCTCGGACACTATTTTCCTGTTCTCCAACTGTGCACGTAATGTCCTCCAGCTTATCAGCTATGCCTTTTACATGAGCAAATTCATCTTCTAGTAATTTGTTGAGAGATTCTAGAGTTGGAATCTGTTTTTCATCATTTAACTTGACCAACTGAGTTGTTTTAGATATTATACTAACCTTTAAGTTATAATGGGCTGGCAGTTCATCTTTGTATCTATTCAACTTACATTGTCCACTTTCAACATCAGACAAGTCAAGAGCAGCATCTGACAGTGCATCACTTGTCTCTCTAAGCCAACACAGAACTTCATTCTTGGCTTCATCAATTTGTTTCCAAATGATTAACTGGGCCTCTAATGCCTGCACTTTCTTTGTCACAGTATCATAAGCATGCTGCCATGCACTACGGACTTCTGAGAGCTCTTCTCCAATCACAGCACTTTTAAAACCAGATAAAGGTTCTGCCAGCTTCAGCAGGATCTGTCCTTTGCTGTCCATTATATCAAGTGATAATTTGGCTTTCTTGAGGATCTCAAGAGCCTTTTTTGTCTTGTCATGAGTGAGGGTTACCTGAGTCAGATCACTGGGAACCTCCTGCACTGACTGGCACAAATTCTCAGCTTCATAAATCCCACAATACACTTTCTCCTTAGCATCACAAAAATTCCTCCATGCTGTACTCATTTCCAAATATTTGACCTTCTGGTCCTTCAGCATTTCACTCACCTTCTCCCAGTTAGCATCAAGAGAAGCCAAAATGGTCTGAATGGTAGACATGTTCTTCTGATCCTCCTCCATTAGTAACTTCCCTTGTCTGTGTAATTCATCCTTGGTACCTTCTTTTAGCTTATGTTCCTCTAAGAGCCCAGCGACTTTCTGACCAGCCTGTTCTAACTTATCACAGCTGTCTACTTCCATGACAGTTTCTTGTAGAGTGCCCTGCATTGCAAGTAAGCCCTCAGATAAATTCTGCTGAACCCTCTGAAATTCTGACCAATGGGCACTGACCTCTTCTAAAACCTCCCTCTTATTTGACAGCTGTGCTTGCAGATCATCCTCCTTAGTCTGGAGTTCATGCACCAAAGCAACAGCAGTAACACGTTTGCCAGTTGCTGTGTCCCTGACATAAGTACCACTCTGTTGACTTGCACCATCTATAACAGGAGCAACCTCTATCCAGGATGCAATCTTCAGCTTTATCAATTCCAGTTCATCAGCAAAACGTTCCACATCTTCAGGGCATGGTTTTTGACTTTCCAGCTGATATTTTATGTGGTCCAATTGGTCACTAGTATCTGCATACCAACTCAAGAGATCAGACCATTTTTCAAGCACACTCTTCTTGCCTTGTAGTGTATCTTCAAGATCCTACAAAAGCATCATAACATAAAATTACAATTGTGTCACGCATATGTTACTTAAAATGTAGAAGATGAAACTGAAGTGAGAATGAGAGAGAAAAGAAGTGAAAGAACTCTAATGACCATAAAAAAAGTATCAAGGTCACTGAAATGCATGACAACAACACTTATTTAAAGTTCTGTCTCTGCATTAGAAGCCTATTGTTTCAGCAGAAAGAGAGGTGGCCATATGTATTCCACATAAGGTGAAGCCAGTCCCACAACTGGTAACATCATTTTAAAGACATTACATGCAAACCCTAACAATTTTGTAAACTAGTGCCCTCTTAGGTTATGCATCCTACCAAAGGTACTACTAGATACTTAATAACACCATATTAAAACAAAAAAGGCTTGCTAAATACAGTTTTGCTTGTACCTGGTACTTGGTCGCAAGTTTTGAGTATGTTTCATTGAGAGATGATACTTCCTCTGGACTACAACCCAGTTTCTTGACTTCCTCATAAATTACATTGAATGCAGGCTGCTTTTCAGAATGCTCTTGTAGCAAGGTATGGACAGACTGGAGTGCTGAGTCAATCTCAGCCAAGGTTACCTCATCTACCTGCCCAACACTGGTGTCCAGTTGGTCCATCCAGTTATCAAACTCATCCATCTTACCTTTAAATTCTTGTCTGAAAGAAAATATTCTTAAGTTTAATTTCACACATGGCCTCTTTAGTAAAATGTAAGTTGTCCCGCACACAATGAAGATATTTGGAAGTGTAGGGAGTTCCACTCACTCTTGACCCTGACACTCAGATGTGGCCCTGTGTTGTCAGATAGAAGTGTACTGACATTTCAGATGATGATATCCTGACACTAGAGGCACCAAGTTCCTACAATATGTCAGCACACTTCCACCAGACTACACTGGGTCACATCCTAGAAGGCAGCAATCTTAATTATTTTGAACACACAGATAAACAAGCAAGCAAACTATTTTCTTAATAATGAATTTCACCCCCTCATCAGAATAATGGCAAAATCACAAAATACAGATAAAGCAAAGCATTTAAAAGCAAGTAAAATGGATTTATGGAGAAAAAACAGGTGTACAAAATCAAAATATGCTTCTATTTGCAGCATTCTGCTGTGTTTATTAAACTATGAAGTCATGTAACAACATATCTTTACAGCACAGCTTATTTTATTAGTAATTGACAGGTGTATAGTCACTTGATAGTTACATGTTTTGGCTCATGACAGCCATCACCAGGTTAACCAAAGAAGGATGTGCAATTTTGCACCTTTGATTAACCTCATAATGGCTCACATGAGTTGAAACACATATTTATCGAGTGACTGTATACAAGTTCATTAATAATAAAATCAGCTGTGCTATAGAGGATATGTTATTACAACATGGCTTCATATCACAGCTGGTTTATGACAAAAGTACAAGCTGAACACATTTCCTACCACTCATTTCAGGAAATATGCTGTCATGTGTCCTACCTATGAATATACGAAGGTTTATCCAAAAGTCCCAGGACAATGCTCATAGCACGCAAGTCGCTTGTAGTTCACGAGTTTCCCACTAAGGTGTGTTGCGGTGGTGTCTTGTGAGTGAGTGTGCCGAGTGGCGTGGTTGGATGTGGAAGCGTTTGATTGTTGCACGTGTCTTTATGTGTGTATTGCATCAGCCGCCTGCGATTTTCTGATATCAGCGGTATGGCGGAAATTGATGAACAAAGGGTGTGCATCAAGTTCTGTGTGAGTTTGGGTAAAACAGGAAGCGAAACTTTTGAAATGTTGAAACAGGCTTTTGGTGATTCGTGCATGAGCCGTAGCCGAACTTTTGAGTGGTTTGGACGTTTCAAGAATGGCAGAACTTCGATTGCTAATGATGATCGATCAGGTCGGCCAAGCACGGCAACAACCCCCTCAAAAGTGGAACAGGTACGGGCGGCTGTCAAGCAGGATAGTCATCGTACCATACACGATTTCTGTGTAGAGGTTGGAATTGGTTATGGATCTTGTCAGCGAATTTTCACAAAACAGCTGAACATGCATCAGATTGCAGCGAAGTTTGTGCCGAGAGTGTTGACCCACGATCAGAAAGACAGTCGAGTAGCGATCTGTCGGGAACTGAAGGAAACTGTGATAATCCCACACTCCTCTTGAACGCCATCACAGGCGATGAAAGCATCATTTATGCTTAAGCCCCAGAGACAAAACTGCAATCTTTGCAATGGAAGAGTCCTGGGTCTCCCAGACCCAAAAAAGCATATATGCAAAAAAGCAAATTGAAGACAATGCTCATTTGTTTCTTTGACCAAGAGGAGATTGTACACCGGGAATTTGTCCCACCTGGAATGACGGTCAATACAGACTTCTACTGTGATGTTCTAAGAAGGGTACGTGAAAATGTGCGGCGCAAGAGGCCACAGAAATGGCAAAACCAGAACCTCATATCCACCACGACCATGTCCCAGCTCACAGGTCCTTTAAAGTTTCGCAGTTTTTGGCCAAGAACAACATGACAGTGATCCCCCATCCCCCATACTCACCCGATCTGGCCCCCTGTGACTTTTTCCTCCTCCCCAAGC
>Ga0123357_10001918_pt1 | contig 22649 bp, 17 predicted proteins | sample TergutEmb28metaG_FD_89873 | JGI IMG/M metagenome (GOLD analysis project Ga0123357, IMG submission 89873) | Embiratermes neotenicus P4 segment gut microbial communities from Petit-Saut dam, French Guiana - Emb289 P4 | ecosystem: Host-associated > Arthropoda: Insects > Digestive system > Gut ... | reverse complement strand
TTTTTCTCTGTGTTTTTTTGTTGGGGTGGTTGTGTGGGTGTTTTGTTTTTTTGTGGTGTGGTGGGGTTTGGGTGGGGGTGTTGTAGGGGGGGGGCGGTCCCCGGGGCGCGCGGGGGGGGGGGGGGGGGGGGGGGGAAGAGGAGAATAACTGAGGTCAGTTCCTGTATACATGAAAGCTAAAGTAGGCCTACACACAGAAAATTGAATTTTCGTTAGTTTTTCAATTGTGCATCCGTACTGAGGTTGCCACGAGACGTACATACCTTGTAGCTCGTCTTGGCACACCCCGCGACACGGTGACGATGCGTTTTCTGTCGTCAGTGCCATTGTGTCGGAAGATAATTATTGTTCGATGACAAAGCAGTTGAAAGGTTTGCGGGCACTTTGTTGTTGCTGAACTTAACGGTGCTGTGCGTTTATTTCGATTGCCTCTTGTAGGAGTGAACGGTCAAGTGGTATTTGGTTTGGAATGATAAGCGATACCTCTGTGTGCCTAATTTGAAATTTTGGTTATGGTACATTAACCCTGCTATATATGTCATTGCCCATGTTTTGGCACTGGTTAATGCCAGTGTAAATGGCATTGAGACTGCGGGAGCGCTCCTAGACGACGGACGGACAAAGCTAGCAACTAATTAACATTCGCGTCTGTATATGCCAGCAGGCGACTAGAGTGCAGAGCAGTAGGTTCGAGAAGTTGCTACAAACCGGTGGAATTTTAAGCTGTTATGACGTAGTGATCCCTGTAAAATGTAATACATTTTTTTAAAAGTGCAAAGCGGAGGAATGATTCCGTCTGGGAGTTCAAGTAACGTCAGTCGCGGCCGCGGTGGTGGAGGGAGCCGCAGTCGCAGTCACAGTCACAGCCGTCATGGTGGAGGACGACGAGGATCCAAAGATGGAGGTGATGACATGCGAAACCGACCCCTAACGACCGTGCCCACGTTCTTTGGCGTAGCATTTGATGCACAAAAAATGGGAACCCGTGTCTTATGTGCTGATTTTATTTGTGGTTGTAAGGGGGGGTATTTATTTCTGCTTGGGTTTTCCCCATTTCGGCCGAAAGTTGATGGCAATGTTGACTAAGGCCACAGCTTCCGAAGTTAACCTCATGTGTTATAAGTAGTAAATCGTCTGTAAGAATTGGTGTGTCTAGAATTTTCCGATTGTGTTTTCATCTCATAAATTCTTCGATGTTATGTATTTTGGATATTTAGAACGGGTTTTACACATTTTGCACTTCGTATTGGGTAAAATGCACAGTACCCTCACTATCTGGGAGTTCAGTTATAACTTTTGTTCACTGGTTTAAGTTGCATCATGTGGTGCAGGGATGTGAAAATGAACTTCGTTTGTGGGACCAGGGCTGCAGCTTCAGAACTCCACATTATATTTATTAAAAGAGGTGTCACTCTTTCCAAATGCCTTTCCACTTTCCTAAAAGAAATCTGCTCTCTTTTTCTTTATCACCAGAATTTGTGTCATTTGTTCTGTATCAGAGGGAGAGAAATTATATGTGAGAGGAATTGGGGTTAGAAGATGGCTGATTTGTGGGTTGGTTAGTGAAGAAGTCAGCAAACTGTGGTGCAACAGAGGAAGAAATTGGCCAGAAGAATGAGGAGGATTAAAAGTTAGCTGCATTATGGGTTTGTTTGTGAAGGAGTCAGCAGATGTTTCTGCATTAGATGAAGACGTGATCGGTGAGAGGAATGAGGATTGGAAGGTGATCGAATTATTGGTTGGTTTGTGAAGGAGTCTGCAGGTGTTTCTGTCTGCAGATAAGCAGCAAGAAACTACAACACTTCACTTTGGAGGTACAAAAATATTGTATCAGCCAGATTTCAAAATTGGACAGTTCATTGTCATATGATCTGTGCATTTTTCATTCAGCACATGTAATCAATTACATATTTATGCACTGCTATATGGAAGGATTTTCAGGCACATTTTGTGCATATTGTGTACAACTTGAATGCATACATATTATGCAGTATTCCAATTTGATCACATGTTTTATTGTGACAGACTGTACGTGAAAAAAATACGTAGATAATTCTATATTTGTAAAACATTCTATGTTGGAAACTTTGTTTTGAAGCAGAAGGTGGCATTAGTGGTACCACTGTGAAGTGCTCATTTACACATACAGATGTACAGCTCAGTTTGATTTGTGTTTGTCTTACTGGTATGGCATTCATTAAATGTTCTCTGCAGGTATATCTTTGAAGAGTGTGCTCATGGACACAATTATGTAGTTCTTAATTGGAATGAAGCTGCATCCTGTGGAAGTATTCTGTTTTTCGAGTGTCAAATCATGGTTTCTAGATTGCTGTTTCAGTAGGTTATACATGTATATTTGTTTAAACCTGTGTGGACTCTCTGTATGATGGAGAGGGTAAAGTTCGTGTGATAGTGGGATGATGGTAGGGAATAAGAAGGGCGTCTGTTGTGATAATTTCCTCCTTGACCTTTTGCGTGAATAGACATTGTTAGACTTAAATAACAAATTTTAACAAACCTTTGCAACCAAGGTTTATTATCATTTAAACAACCAGTGCAATTTCTCAGTAATAATGGTCAAATTTGTAGCAGATTATTTTTTCCTTGACATAATAGGTAGCTTATATTTGGGGAGTAAAATTAATCAGAATACGGTGTAGCTTGAGATTGTGAAAATCGTATTTTGCTTCATAAAAATTCAGTAACTTAGTAAGGTTAAGTGTTGTGGAATGTTGTATGCTTTGTCTTTTTGAACAGTTGTGTGAAACACATTTGGGTTTGAACTGAAATATATTTTAGAAGCTGTTTGCTTTTAACATGAATGAAGTACTTATGACACTGATTTTGAGCTGTTTTTGTTAGCCTGACCAGTCAGGTTTGATTTTTCATTATCCCCTAAGGCCATCATTGACCCCAGTAATAAATTACAGAAAACAGTGAGCGTGCATATGATAATTTTATAGTGTTATATTTGAGCACTGAGTTTTCACAACTTGTCAGATTTTTTATATCCCTGGTCTGTGTTGTTAATCATGTGTCTTCTGCTGTGTGTTCCTTTCTTGCAGTAGTAAATGGGCATTTTATATTTTTGTAATGGCATGAGTGATCTGATGTGAAGGGGGTGTTAGTAGTGTTGAAAGTTACTGTATACCTTTTTTTACCCGTGTTATGTTTTGTATGGTGTCCAGGACATATCTAGGTTCTCTTACCACAGTTTGTAATAGTCCATGTAGAAACTTTATGTATGCAACGTTACTTGATGTAGTATCCTGTATGAGTAAAGTATAAAGTCTTGTCATCTGTACCAAGCCATTTCTTATGTCAGTCTGCAGTCATTTCTTTCAAACTGCTTAGTGAACTGTGTGTTATATGCTTACTGTGACCAACTGGTAAGGTCTTGTGCTTCCAGCAAAAGATTTTTTTGGCTAGAAAAAGCCCTGTCATATGACAGGTTTAATATATTTCCTTACATGTACACTTCTTTTAGCATCAGGTGTTGCTTCATTTGTGATGATGAAGTCATTACAGTACTGGTTGTTAAATTATTATTTTCATGTAAACATAACTGAAACCCATTGTTTTTGGTAGGAAAAGTGAAACACATCCAAAACAAAAGTAATGATACAATTGTAGGAACTTCAACATTTTCATAACTACTGCCTTGTGTAAGTGCAATTTAGAGTGAACATGAATTTGGAAGGGTGGGATTGAAGCCTTTTGTGATACAGAAGTGTGTGGAATAAAGTGATAAACTGATTTTTGGCATTTTTAAGATAGAATTCAAGATAGGTGATTTTACACGTGTGTGTGTGTGTGTATTCTTATTGACAGTAATTATCAGTAGTCAGCAACATCTAGTGCAAAAAAATATGATGTTCAGCATTAATAATCTGATGATATAGAATCTTTATTTTGTGATGCACTAAGCTTTATTCAATATGTGTGGAGCACAAGTACCTGATGGTTTTTGAAATGAAGTAACGAATGCAAGGAAAGGTGCATTATATTAACAGATGTATACTCATATTCTGGTCTCAATAGAAAATTAACTGGAACCATCAGCATTTAAAATTATGCTTTGCTAAGTGATATCCATCTCCACCTCATCTGGCTGAGAGGCCATTACATGTTGCAGCTTGTCTTTAGAGATGGCTTCAGTTCCCTGCCAAATTCACAGTTTTAAGTGAAGGATATTGGTGCTGTTTGTTTTGCACACTTCGGCCTTCAGATATCCCAAGAGTAAAGATTCCACTTTTGAAAGATTGGGTGAGGGAGTAGTCCAGGTAACTGGTCACAATTGTTTGGCAGCAGAATTCTTCCTGTAAGACTACTTGCAGGCCAAAGTGTATGAGGCACATTCCTTACTGACAAAAGTGAATTCAGGGGTGGACTTTAAGCCATTGCAGATGAGTTGCTGCGTTTCTGCCAGGTCAAATGCAGTAGTGCTTGATGGTCATAGATGTCCAGATGCTGATTGTTACACTTAATTTCCCATTGAGTCAACAGTATATCTGTAGATCTGTTAATAAGGTGAATCATCTCTGTCATTAGTAATTTCATTTCATACCTTGTCTGGTTTTTCAGCCCCATTCTCTCATTACCTGATTCAGTTCACTGCACTCAATTGGCATTTAAAAAACCAAGTATATTGTGTAAGGTAGATGGTGCGCTAAGAAGTATGAGTGCCATGTTGTGGATGAATGAAATGTTGCTAGTTTCTATATAATTACGGCTCAGTGATGGCCAGGGTGAAGATACCAATTTAAAATTGAGGAGTGTTAAAATTTGGCTGCTCTTGTAGTTACTCTGAACTGGATTGCATGTAGTGAAAACAGCTTGTGAGGTGACAGGTGTGCCTGTGTTCATGTACTACATTTAAATAGTTAATTGGGCATTTGTTGGCATCAAGTGCTTACAGAAGGTATGCATGGCATAAAGCATCTGGCCCATTTTTGTAAAGTGTGTCAAGTTTGTTTCTGTTACACACTGGTATTTCAGTGTCATCTTTGTTAAATTTTGGAATAATGTGTCGCTTAGAAGTCTTTCCCTAACACATGACATAGTAAGACTTGTGACTTTTGTTTCCATAAAGCGTTCTGTTTAGTGTGTAATAGAGCAATTAAGCATTTGTGTACATATGCTTATTTTTCCTGTGTAGTGTGTATGTTAGAAGTAAGGATTCCATTGCCACACACACGCGCGCTTCTCCTGGTGTCTTTGTTTTCAGGTTTGTGGGATGGCTTGTTGCAAGTTCTTTTCAAAACTTAAAGATTCATTTTAGCTCGTTACCAAAGATTGTAACATGACCCCTTCATTTTTGCCCAAGAAGGTTTTTCTTTCCCCAGAATTTGTTGAAGACAGCTAATTTTGAGGCTGTCATTCAGTTATTTGTTTTTTGGATTTATTTGAGAATGATATGGAATATTATTACCCTGGTGTCGTTTATGATGGCTACTAAGTGTCCTTTTTTGGTGGATGCGGTAGGAATCGTCTGATAGCTATGCTGCATTGGCTGTGCCTCTACCGCCTCACTGTACCACACAGAATCTTACTACTTGCTTTTGCTAGCTATATTTAGATGTGCTTGGGACCCATTGCTATTTTGATCTGGGTTCAGACATGTTGCTTGTGCCTTCACTTCATGGAGGTGTGAATACAGACAGTTAAATATAAAATAGACCATCTCATATGTACTGTCAAATCCATAGTTATTATTGTAAGGTGGTGTGACAAAGTGCAAGCGATTTAGAGTAGAAGTAAAATAGTACATCTTATTAAAAAACAAAATAAATTCATAAAATGCATGCTGCTGTCATTGCATTCGTCTGCAGTCTTAGGTCAAAAATTATATGATAAATTTGTAAAACTATGTCGTTACAAATTATACATTTGGGAATTGTGTGAGACTGGCTTCAGTGATGGACTGTTTGGGTGATGGTAGTGAAAAGGGGCTGTCGTAATGAAGAAAAGTTAATGAACACTCATTTCACAGTATGTGTACACCGCATATGATACGAATTATATCCTTGAATGATTGGTACTATTTAACAGATCTGTTAGTGTATCTCTGTGGTGTTACAGCCCACTTTAGCCCAGGGTCTCCTGTTTTCTGGTTTCTGGATTTTGTTTTTGGGTATTTGTAAGACTTATGTGAGAGTTAAGCTTGTCACAAATGTAGACATCCATGCCCTAAGTGGAACTTGAACCCTCCGATCCCCGTGGTTGACCAGTAGAAGACATTGCGCCCCTAAGATTATGTGGCCTCTATGGGCAAATGTAATAGAACTATGTCTGACTAACCTGCATTATTGAAAGTTTTAGCTTGTGGCAGAAGCGCTGTGTATGTTTTGGTGTATACAATAACAGGTGCGATTACAAGAGCAGCTTTTAACAACCTATCCCACAAGTTTTTACTGCTTGGAACGGTAATATTTGCTGAGCTTGCTGATGTATTTAAGGTTAGTTTGAATTATGAAGGATGAGTGGCAGTAACATATTTTATTATGTTGATGCTTATTCTTCTTCACAGTGCATGGTCGTGAAAGAGATTTATGTTCTTTCTGTTACCAGATCCCTCCAGTGGATAGGGAGATGGTCCGTTGAACTACACAACTGAACATTCATCCTTGCATTTGCTATTATATATACAAGGCTTTTGATATAACTTAATTAGACTACCAGTCTATTTGAAAATTATAGTTATGTGATAGAAGCTGGTTGAGTAAATGTGGTGTAGATGTTCCCTGTTCATCATAGGCAGTTAATAATGAAGCAGATGTGACTGTCAGTCCCTTATTTATTTTGCCTTTTATCATTGTCTTTATCTTTATGGAATAGCTTTGTCTGTAAACCAGGCACAGAATAAATGGACCAGGATTAGCATATTGGTTACTCTGTTGCAGGTAAGGCTTCCCAGCGCCCAAAGCCAAAGCCGGCACGGCAGAAGATGCGTGACATCAACCGGAGGGGAGCTGAGAAAGAGGGTGGCACAGATATGGATGCCTTCGTGGAACCATCCCCTGAAGAAGCAACTCTTCTCACACCTCCTTCAGGATCTCCAGTTGCTCAATCAGTGTCACCAACACCAAACAAAGTAGCTGACAATCAGGTAGTCAAGGTAAGCATAAAAATGTGCACCCAAAAACAAACATCTTAATTCCTTGACACGGTTGCAGAATGGGAACAAAGAAGCACATTCTCAGGTGGATCTTTGTTCTTTCTATCTTTTCCTTGGTTTTTTTAATCATTCACTCATTCTTTATTTCTTTCCTTCTTTCTCTTTCTTTCTTTCTTTCTTTCTTTCTTTCTTTGTGCTTCCAACATACGTTAAAGTTCAGAGCATCTTTCACTCTAATCCGTGTGGATCATGTTGTGGTCTTCTGGCTAATGATAATTCACATAGATGGTTACAGCAATAGAGGAACCTGCAGCTTGCACCTTGAGGTTAGACAGTGTTTTAAGCAACCCAGAAAACTGCAGTATGAATTTACACCATTTTGAAAATTTTAAATATTGTCATTCAGTGTAGTATTTTCTCTCTCTCTCTCTCTCTCTCTCTCTCTCTCCCCCCTTGTATAGTTTACCCATGCCTTTGGGGGAGAGTGATCAAGAGTTATTTTGCTGCAGCATATTTACATTTATGTTTATAAGTGGAAAACACCCATTGAAATCACTGTTTTTGGTTATTACTCATCTCCAGTCCTTCTTTAAATTCATCCCAGTCCTGCCTTTCATTCTTCTTAACTCTTGTTAAAGTCAAGCTGCTAGCTGTGTTAGTACATGGAAATTCACTGCTTGATATTTACACCAATATTATGATGCTGTATTACTGAAGTCACCATTGTTAGTGAAGAAGTTTCTGGGCTGTGAAGAGGCATATTGTTCTTGCACGGAATTGCAGTTTGTGTTCTGTTGTGCCTTTGTTGAACAGGAAGGTGAGGTTTATTCACTGATGAGTTTGATGTAAGAATGTAATGATGATCTTTCATAGTCCTGCCAGACTGGAGTTTCTGAAGCTATTTTGATTGTACATGAAATCTGAGCATTCTTACACAAAGAGGTATTTCAGAGTATACAGACATTTAAAGTACAGAACATAGTTGTTTCTCATTTTCCCCAGAATTATTTATCTTTCTAAGAGGGCAGAGCAGCTCATTTGCTATTTAGCACTTTGTACACTTTCTGTTCATAAAGTGGTAACTGCTTGTGTTGCTGGCTGTGTAATGTGTTTGCCTTGTACATGAGCATCGCAGAGGTTTCTTTAAACATTTGTTCATTGGGGTTTGACCTTTACAAGCTCAGTGGTTACTCTGTGTACCACATGCATTAACATTGCCCCAAGTGTGTTTCACATGATTTTCAGATTGAACACTCAATAGTCCTGTAAACAGCATTTACTGGTTTGTCTTTCTGATGGAGACACCGTTTTCTCTGTTAGTAACAGAATTTTTAATTATATGTGCATTTATGCAAGCTTCAAGGGATGAATTTGAATTCCAAGTGGTCTTATGAAATCTCTTTGTTGGTATCTGGACTGCTATTAGGTTCCTCATCCTTGTGTGACAGCCTAGTTGTACACTGCAGTTCTTTTACTTCGTCGAATTGATATGTAAAAATGTTTTATAGGATCATCTAGAGGGTTTGTAGCAATAGCAGTGAGCAGGAAGTGGGTGCAACTTCCAAAAATTACACATTTTATGTGGACATAACCAGATCAGCAGTGTGCAGTATACACATAGTGACAGGTGGGAGGAGGAATATTCATGTCTGGAACATTAAATATATCAACCATCATTATATTGAATTATGTATAACAACCATTATTGCATTGAGTGTAGAGTGTTGCTGTATGTAAGTCGTGCATATTGCTATCTTCTGGGCCATGATCCTATGCGATCTGGTAGACAGGTATCAAGTGTTTCATGTGCAAGGAAGGTGATTGTCCCAAAGTGGTGTCTTCTTACAGAAGACCATAGCGTGACTTTTTGCCATTTTAGTCTACACAGGAAGGACATCCTGTTCTACATAAAAGGGGGAGCACACAAGCGATATGACTTTTTTTGAACCCGTTAAGGACAAAACATAATGTGTTATATTTATAGATTCAGGTCCTACTGCACAGAAAACACTCATCGTGTTTATACAAAGCCAATCATTTGATTCTTTATAGAGCAAAAGTCGCTTCTTAGATACATACTTTACACATAAATGCACACTGTGGGCAGAACATGGATCTGTAGAATGCAAGACCTGATGGTTTGTATAGCAACTGTAATGCTTAGAAAGGTTACAGTACATGAATGTAAAGAATTCTAGTCATAACACAAAATGACCAAGCAGTACAGCCTTTTCTAGAGAAATTGTAAAGAAAATTGAGAAGGAAAGTCGATTGTAGTCATCATGGACTGTAGACTGTGGGTATCCTAGCAGTGTCATTGACAGGACTTGCCTCATATTTATGCATAGAAAATTGAATTTTGGCATATACTTCTACATTTTGTTTAGTTTCTGGAAGGGTTATCAGAGATTTTCTGTACAGTTATTGTGTAAGGTGTTAAATCTAGAGGTGAAAACTAATTAACTGGAAAACACTGTGCAGGATGACGAAGCAGAAGTGGAAAAGGAAGAGAAGCTTGTAGCAGCTCGCAATGAAGAAAATGCAAAGGTATCTGCTGCAGCTCTTAAAGAGGATACCAGCAGCTCCACACCTGTAATAGAAACTATTCCTGTGACCAAACCTACTACGCTTACACTCAGGCATACATATAAAGAGGGTGAGTCTGAAAATGTTTTTTATGAGACTGGAGGCTTGCACAAGATAGGTAGTGAATGCAAGAGGAATGTGGGGTTGCAAGTAGTCCTGCAGACAAGCAGGGGTTGCCTTATAAGTGAGGCCTTACAGCAGTGTCATTCAGTTCAAATAGTAAGTAACAAGGCATGGTGTGGCCCTGGTTCTTCCACACTTGTTGTTTTGTGGAAACCTTTAGTTTTAGTTGCAGTATAAACTTATTCATGTTCTCATTACTTGTTCAAAATGTTCATGAATATTTTCTGAAAATATTCCTTTGTGCTAGAGGGAGTCGCCTTATCTTTGGAGCAGCCTTGTATTTGGGCTTGTACAGTAGTGTAAAAGTGGGTGTTTTGGTGTCTGGACAAGCTGTCTGTCTAAATATTCATAGAGTATAACCAGAATTTGGTTCATGTTTAGATGAATTATAAAACACTGTGGACTAGCTGTGAATTGTCGTAGCTCCTCGTTTCTGATATACACATGTTTTGAAGAGTTCAAACAGTACTCATTTTCTGGTATCAGAAGCATTTCCAAACAAGTATAGCATAACACAGCATGCTTTGACCTTTATAGGCAATACTTCAAAGCAGACAGTTATGGAACAGTGGCTATATGTGCCGAATAATTACTGTAGTTTTTCAGTTTATGAAAAACAGCACACATTTTATGGAAATGACATTTTGAAAGTATCTAGAACTTGTCATGTCAAATTTTTATTTTAAAAGTATAACATACTGGATTTTTTCCCCCTGAATGTGTAATTAGTTACATGTCACAAGAATGAACAGCAACAGGATGTCAAAAATATTGCTGAATTGTAGACCAAATAGATGAAGATGACTTGAAATACTTGGAAGAGACTTAGATGAGGCCACAACAGGTTTATCAAGGCCTAACTTGTGACAGATTATTATTATTATTATTATTATTATTAGTAGTAGTAGTAGTAGTAGTAGTTTTGCAAATATTAATAATGGAGGGAGTTATCTGTCAGTTCCATGCTGATATGCTGATTTAAAATCTGAGTAAAAATTTTTTTTATGACAACAGTTTTTAAACAAAGCAGCATTTTCCATTTTGTTTATAATTACCGTCACCGATAATGTATGATAATGTTGTATTGTGAGATGTAATTTTATTCTCAGATTTAAAAGGTGAATTTGTAGATGAGAATGCCAATGATGAGGGTATGTGTTTCAGATATTTCATGTTGATACAGAACTGGAATTCCTCGTTGCTGAGGCAGTTGGTGTGTGATTTAACATTTGTAAAATGTGTGATACACAAGATGATGTCCCTGTCTGTATTCCAGATCAGTGGAGTCCACTGAATCCAGAAGGGAAGAAAAGGTACGAGCGGGATTTCCTGATGGAGCTTCAGAATGATCCTCAATCAAAGAAGAAGCCAGAGAACTTACCTGACATTGAAGTGGTACTGAAGGATAATACAAATCGGGTGAGTTTCAGGTAGCCACATTAGAGGTGTGTGGTTAGGTTATTTGTGTTTATAATGCTGTTAGTGTGCTCATCTTACACTACATGGTGTCAAATAGTACAGTAATTCATTGAATGATTTAGAAGGATATAGTTAATGGCCTAATGAAAGGACTGTACCAGCATTTGCCACACTCAGGAAAACCACGAAGAACCTTAGTATAACTGATGATCTGGCCTGGATTCAAAGTAGGCACCTTCTAGAGTATGAGGCTACATCATTTCCACTACACCGACACATTTGTTCTACATTGCAATGAAATTACTCATGAGTTACATCGTTCAAGGAAGAAATCCATGTTGAGGACTGTGTGTAGCTCTGAACGTTGTTTGTTAGAAATTGGCAGGTATTGATGCAAGTGAGTGGAAATAAATATGAGAAGGAGCTGTACCGTGCTCCAGCTTTTGAATTTTGTTTTATGGTAGAGATGTGGATTGCGTTTACAGGTCACCTGGTTTCGCAGATTAGCTTCTAGAACCATAGATGGGTGATGGTGAGGTGATTTAGATTTGATTAATTTGAAGTGGTTAGATAAAAATAGTGAAGTTCACCCTGTCTGCGCCTTGAAGGCACATAGGCAAGTAGAGGTATAGCCCCATTGTTCTTAGCTGGGTCCTGGATGGTTTTGAGTGGTCAGTAGCATGTCTAAAGTGCTCTACCCCTGCTATCCACTGCATAGGAGGCTGGATGGGCCCGGAGCCAGGGTGGACATAGACTGTACGCTCAATCATATGCCATTGCCAGGTGGAAAATGCTTGCTATTCTACCAATCCTGTTTGCACATTTTGGCTGGAGATGGTCTGTGCTGATTGAGGTTTTTAAAAGATTTGAAGTCCCATAAGGTAAATGCAAGTATGGTCCTTTCTATAGTCATGACTGCAGGTGGTATTTTCCTGCACAATATTGGTACCGGCCTTCCAAACTTTTTAGTATCTTGTTGTGCAAGATTCAAATCATGATATTTGGTACTGTGAGACTGTAAAAACTTGGAAAATTTAAATATAAAGTGCAGGTTTTGAGTGTGTTTGTGGAGGTTTTGTGATTGATACTAATTTTTATTGAACTGTTTACAGCAACGAACAGTAGACCGGTCATTCTCCAGCATGAACAGGCCTGTCCCAGACAGGTCATCTCATGATACATTTACTCCTGGTTTCATGAGGACACCAAATTCTCGAGTATGTGAACGTTTTTACACACTGTAGTATGTTTAAAAGGCTTTATACCCATGACTGTAGTCAGTAATCGATTGCAGACCACTTCGTTCACTGCATGTGACCTATCAACTAGTTGTTTCCAGTTCCATGATGTCACTAGCTGAAGTGTATAACAAATGTTGCTGCATGTTTTGAACCCCAAGCGTACTGGGTTGAGGAATTTATTGTAGTAGATAATAATGTTCCATGGTTTTGGAGCATTGAAGCTGTGTAGTTAGTGAGGCAAATTAAAGTGTGCAATAGCCAACAATTGAGTGGGCTTCATTACATGGTTACTATGTAATTCTGAGTAGTGTAGGTTGTATTAAACCTCTGTATGACATTGATTAGTTACAAACATGTTTCAGTACCTGTGTTAGCATCATTGTTATTTTATGTGTTTGGCAAAGTTAAATTTGACTATACATATTCCATGTTCATGCATTAAAGAGCATTTATATTATGTAACAAAGTAACAAATGTTACGAGTAAAATATATTTTTTATTTTGTGATGTGCATTTGTTGATTTGGTACATAATGTGATTATGTTAAACTGTCGTGTTCATGGTTTTGTACCTACCCTTGATTTGTAGTTTCCTTAGAAATATCTTTTATTTCAGATTTCTGTTATTCTCACTCTTAACTGCACTTTGCATTGGGTTTTGCCAGTGTAAGTGATTTTGATTGCTCTTTTTTGTTTGCTAGTGGTTGTATGGTTTATTGTTTGTGTTCTTGGATTCATTACATGTTGTTTGCTGTACCTCTGCAGCTGCAATATTGGTATTTAGGTTGCTGTGTTTGTGCAGCATCTAGGTGGCCAGGGCTGGATGCCTGTGTTTCTTTGCTTCTATTTCTCTCTGTCCCTCCCTTTTTTATGTAAGTTTGCTCCCTGTCTTATGTGGTTTTTCTTCTTGCTATTTTTTTTAGTGTTTCCTTTACTTCATGAACTTTTCCTGCTTTGTGTTTGATTTTCTTTTATTTTGTATAACCTGTGGTTTTGCAACATCCATGTTGCTACTTGTTAGCATCTTACATTTGCTTCTCTGCTTTCTGGTGTACTCATTTGGTTTATGTGCTGTCTTTGTCATTCTCCTTGATTACCAGGGCGCATGTTATGTAGATTAGCAACATTGATACGGGCTGTTGAGGTTCTAATAATACCTACCGTATTGTCCTTGTTCTTGTCATTTTTAGATGGTTATGAGTTTTGTTTTATGAGCTTGTCTTCAGCACTGAAGTAACTACAGTGCCTCCTTGATGATACATTTGTGATTTTTATAATTGAGATACTGTGAAATAATTGCTGTAGATCAAAATACAGAAGTGGATCCAAAAATGAATCTGGTTTTTTCAAATTTCCCCTGTAAGAAGTTTTGCATTCTAAGAAATTCTTCTTCACTAGTTTGAAATCTCACTGTACAAGATAGCATTGTGATTTAAGGTACATAGACATCAACTTAGGCAGCTGTCATTCTTGAGGCAGTAACTTCTCATGTTGCACTGTGCTGCGCTGGTCTGTGAAACACACATTCCTCACACATAATCACATTCGGCACATTTAAAGGATGTGGCTTTGTTAACCTGTTGATAATTTTTAAAAAGATGTATATTGTGGTAATGAATGCTCCGAAATGATGAACTGATGAGACCTTCCTCTTGTATATAGCAGCCTGTAGCAAAAAGGAATAGTCAGCAAGGCAAGGCAAAGGGCAACAAACCTGTGATACATATGACGCTTTCCCTAAAGGAGGATGTGAAGCTGCGGGAGACGGAAAATGCGTGGAAACCTACACGCATGAAGGTTGCCAGCAGCAATGAAGACGAGGCAAAGACTGAAGTATGTATCTGGAATTCTCCTGTTGTGTTCAGCTGCATGGCAGCAGTGTGTGCAAGAAATGTATTGACACATTGTCTTTGAGTCATCCTGCTGTATTATCTTTGTTCCACCAGGCTTAATGAATCGTGCATTTTGTCATATTTCTAAGTTAGATCGTGTCACAACTTTTTAATGGCATTTTTCATTCACAGTTGTTAGTATGTTGATTATTCAGTCAATCACCGCTAATATGAAAAGTTGCTTATGGTGGCTGATGTGTGTTTGTGAGTAGCCTATTGAAGGGACTGAACAGGGCAGGTAATAAATGTGGAAAAACAATAGTTGCAGGAAAAAACATTAATGTGTCACAGAATGCAAGAGAACAAATATTGAAAACTGTTATTTATTCTTCATCTTCGCCCCCCAAAAAAATAAACTTTGATAGCTGAAGCCCCTTACAAACAACATACCTCGCCATTGAGCAGCACATTTGTGCGCAAATTACTGTGGTCATCACAACTTTTTATTTGTGTAGTATGTCACATTTGTGAAACAGTTTGGTTTCACTGATTTTCTAACCACAGTCGGTTCTGATAAGAAGTAACAGGAGTAGTAACACTGAATTACACAACTTTAATTCTCAAACTCAAGGGGAAGGCAACATAATGATGCAGAACAGTACTATTCTTACAAGTGCAGGACATAGGTGACAGGTTTGCCACATTTCAACTAAGCCTCCCCATTATTCCTATCACTTGCCCATTATTCCCAATTGGTCAACGTGTGACTATATTTTATGTGTTAACAGTAATTTTTGGTACATGTAAGTTGTGAAAAATATGACATTATTTCTGCTTCCTTTTTCCCAGAAATGATCATTCTTGGAATACTGTGGGTCAGGGACAAGAATTTTAAATGGTGTGGGAAGGTGATACGTCTGATTGAATTGCATGCTCTTTATATGAAAGATTTTTGGGTGGCCAGAAGAAATGAACAGAGGTTCAGGAAAACTGTGCATAGGGATGGTTCAAGAAAACTGTGCCTAGGGGAACAATTGACAGAGGTTTCTCTGTAGTAGGAAAGGAAGTGTTTCTCTTTATGATTGTCTCTGTTGTCTCCACTCTTTCTCGTGGTGCCCATGTGCATGGAGTTGCCTCCCGTTGTCTGCAGTGATGTATGGGAGGATTTTGTTGAGAAATAATAGGAGTTGCAGGGTACATTATGGATAATAAAGAAATCTTGTTTCCTAGGCTTCTATAAAACACTTTTGTGTTTTACCATAATGACTAAATATTTGGTCTGGACACGGAAACCCCAATAGTGCAGGTGCTGAAAATAACTCCATAAAAATTGCACTGTGTTCAGGTTGAAACTGAATAATAACAATGTACAATGGGGAGCATGTGTTGAAATTTATTAACTTAATCTTAAGTTGATTTGCTGATTCATGTGTATGTCATGGCATTGAAAATTTAGGTTCGTAGAACTTTGTTGAGCTGTACTAATCTTAAGGTTGTTTGTATTTATGTACACTTATTATCTGTGGGTGGCTGTGATCTGTAGTTGGACATAGTAATGTCACTTACTTCATCAAGAGACTGATTTAATGCCATGTAATTATTGGGTCCCTGTCGAATTGTAGGTACCAGGATGATTTTCATTTACTTTTGTTTCTTTGCCCATAATAAATGTCATAATCAACTCATTTTGCAGGAACTGTACAAGAAAGTGCGAGGTGTTCTGAACAAGCTTACGCCACAGAAATTTAGCACACTTGTATCGCAGGTCCAGGCTCTGCCAATTGACACCAATGAACGTCTGCAGGGTGTCATCAACCTTGTATTTGAAAAGGTGAGAACGCTAGACATTGAAACAAGTGGTTACATTGAAATAAAAATGTAATATTGGAGAAGAGTGGGGGTTTCACATACTGTTTTAATTTATGTTTATGGCCTTAACTGACAGTGACCTTGTTATTTAATTTTTGTTTCAGGGAAACTGTTGTGTGGATATGATTTCTTTTTGTCTAAATTAACATTTATGTATCAACACTAGTATTTCATGGTAGCCAAAAGAAGTCTGATTGAAGTGTTATTTGGGCAAATATTAGTAGGAAAGTTCAGTTGAACCAACATCAGTACATATAGTAAGTGCAAAATAGTAGTATTTATGTCGCATTATAACGATTGTGTCTATGGGCCTATTTTCTTTGTTTAGGCTGTGGATGAGCCAAACTTCTCTGAAGCATATTCAAACATGTGCAAGGTTCTGTCTACTTTGCAAGTTCCAGCAGAGATGAGGGGCAAAGATGAACCAGATTATAACTTTAGGAAGCTATTAGTAAATCGATGCCAGATGGAATTTGAGAGGAATACGGTCGTAGAACTAGACAGAGAAGCCAAGCTCGTGGAGATTGAGCAAACTGCAGACCCTGTAAGTATTGACACTTAAACAAAACAAGTATATTATGTGAGTTAATGCAGTAGTTTGTATTATATTTATTTTGATGTTTTTTCTGTACTGGTAGCAATAAGTTTCTCAGGAGCTGGTAGCGTGTAATTTTATGTCACATTTATATTTACAGTAGTGTTGCTGTAATAGTGAGCCTAAGGCTGATTATCTGCAAAAGTTTTTTCCACTGGTTCACATGATCCTAGGGGAAAGACTATTTTTACAGGATGTTTGCCACCTTTTAGATATTTTGAAAACGAAGCATCCATTGCAGGAACGTATGTTATTACAGCATTTGTAAATCTTTGACACTGGAGCAAAGAGGAAGGTGAAGTCATTAGGATTAATATTGTAAACTTCTTTCTTGTTTCTGACAGTAAGCATCAAGTCCTGAATTCCCACCATATTTAGTCCTTAGTCCATGTGACAGTTCTGGTCCATTCCTTGGATGTTACATGGTGTTGGGAAAGGAAGTTGGCTCAGTGCCAGCAATGTTACGTGCGTATGAGTTTGGAGGGTACTTCTGTCGATCAATTAGTTGTCACTGCTGAATTTCTGAACATTTGATGCTGGGAAATGACTGATGAACCATGCACCAATTTAATAATACATTGTGTGGGTGATTTTTTGGCATCAGAACAGTTGAACAATAGTTGGGGGGAAACCGTGCCTTCAGGAACAATGGATAGAGGTTTCACGGTACAACCGTCTTGTGTCTGAACTGAAGTAGTGTGTTCTGCTGGTGACATTTCCTAGCAGTTTTGCCAGTAAATGTAAAAAAGAAGATACCGTACTTATCTGGTATTAGCTGATATGCTTAACTGCATTGTGTAACCATGGTACCTAGGTCCATGCTGTTTCCAGTGCTGTGATTGAGCCTTCAGTTAGCAGTCCCTTTTGTATCTCAGTATTGCCCTAATCCTGCCTGTTCACTTTCTTGCCAGCAACTTGGTGCAAGAGGATTGTTTTATTCCTCATTCGGTGTTACAACTCACTTGGTGTTTATTCATGATTTATGTGTAATTTTATAGTTTCAGTAGGTGTGGTCAGCTGGTACTGCTTCTATGTTCAGCATTTGTATAGTTTATTAAGTTTCATTTGTTAATAAATGTGAAAATTTGAACAAAAAAATGTTTAACATGAAGGAATTGTGTGTTGGTCCTGAAAAGGTTTACTGTGCGCAGAGTACATAGAGCCATGATTGGTTCAAAGAGGGATATTTTACTTATTTATTTATTTTGCAGGAAAAGAAAAAAGAATTGCAACTTACGTTTGAAGAGGAGAAACGAAGGATACGAATGAAATCTTTAGGAAATATTAGGTAAATGACATTTTTGTTGGAAATTGGTGAAGTTTTAAGATTCCTCAATGATGTCTGAAAGTAGTGAACTGAGAGTAGTGAAGTAGTACAAGACACTGAGAGGAAATTTGATATGTTAGTGGTTGTTTAAATTTTGTGTTTACATGGTTTGGAATTTAAAGGTAGGTGCTTGATAGTAGGGTTGGCCAACTGATGGCCCTCATTCCATCTGAATAGTTTCAGTAATACAGTTTAACAAACATGGTCAATTAGGTCCATAGAATATATTATGGCAACTTGAATAAATAGCAATAAAATTTCATTTTTGTAAATAACAGCATTTTAGTTCATTCAATTCTTCTTCCCCCTTTGGTATATGTATACACAATTATAGCCATCACTCGGGTGAGTCAATACGAATTGCCGGGCCCGTTTGTGCGGTTGAAGTTGGCCAGCCCTTCTTTATAGCATGGGCTCTTATTGAATGTTGCATCCTTTAATTTCAGGTGTACAGCATTAACCCATTATTAATAAGAATGTTAAAAAATTTGGCTTGAAGTACAAATGAGTCATTTTACACTTGTGCCTACTTATTCCTCTTCTTGCCTTGAAAATGTCAGTCTTTAGTTCACAGTTCACAGTTTCCTATCCTAAAGCAGGCAGCAGAATTGTTGGGCTTTTGCCTTCATGATTGATCCATCATCTCACTAGGCAGCTGATTATTAAATTCTAAGTGTTTTGGTACCATTGTTGCTGTGTTGGGGGTCGTTTTTTTTCCTGTCTTGCCTACTGTAAAGAGGGATGAACACTTTAAGCAACACACAGCAGTCCCAGAGTAATATCCATGTTGTATTCAGTACCCAAGTGATGCAGTATGCAGTGAATGTACTGATGTGAAATTCAAATGGCATCACATGATCTAACATTAAATAACAATTTTTAGAGGATGAACAGCCCTGCAGATTTCATTCACTTCAACAGCTATGAGGCATTTTGGGAATAACTTTTATGTGTTTTATTGCATTATTAGTTATCTGCCATAAACAGCTTTGGGCAGCAAAACTTCAAGTACGGTCTGTCCAAAAGTTGTGGATAAATTACGAATCGTTATTCTACATAAGCCTTACCCACATTTGTAACGTGAGAAATGACAGTTCCTTTGATTTTTGTGCTGTAATGTCATTCCTGTCATATCACTGTGTACAGATGTCATGAAATTATACTGTTATGAAACAGAGTTTTGTTCTGCAAGCTTTGATATTTAATGAGGGTGGTGATTAAATCAAGAAGCTGGTTACTAGAAACTCGAAAGGCTACTAGTTAGTTGATGCACCGGCAGGTTTAACATTCAACAACTGCATTTTGGCTACACTGTATTTGTGTTTTGTTTTTATCTCAGAACATACAGTGACTTTTGCCATATATAAAGTCAGTTGATTGGTTTGTATAACCATGATGAATAGTGTTTACTGCACAGTATGAACTGGATTTTTAAATAAAGCAGTCTGCACTTCGTCTTTAAAGGGTTAATGCCCTACTAGTGGGAAGGATAATGTGCCTTATGTACAATCTGTTTTTCACACAAGGGTACTTCATTAAATTACACTAAACATGTATGGGCTACATGTGTTGGCATAACATTAAGCCATCGTCGGGCCAAACATGCTGTGGACGCGTGGGTGCGTGTGCGTGTAGAGGGGGGTATTCAGTTATGTTAATGCTTTTATGTTAAATTATAAGTTTGAGAAATGTGTTGCTCATTAACATAAAGTTTTGCATTATAGGCAAGAATTTTTGGCTTTTTATTCTTATAATTGATTGATGTTACAGGGTGTGTAGCAAGTACGGTGGTTGTTTTAGACTGACTTGTATGTGATAATTGAAGGAGGGTGTTTCTGTCACTGCTGAATATGTGATGTACCAGTGAGACTGCTTTATTGACAGTGCTGAAGGAACTAGGATGTTAATAATGAAAGAATGCTGATTAGTTTGGGCCAATAAATTGTCGTGGAGCCTGGAACCCCATTTCATATCCATGTGTCTGTAACTGACTGACATGTGATTTGCTGGTAGGAATAGGAGATGCAGAATGTGTGCAGATGCACAGTTGATCACGTTTAAAGAATGTGGTCACCCACCCACAAGGGGTGGGAGGATGAGTCAAAAGAATCAATTCCTATACATTGGATGCAGAGGTTAGTCACTATAACGTATCGGCGCCTAATTCTGTAGGACGGACATTGATGTGGTTGGCAGTGTTGTGAAAACTGGTCGTAGTACAAAGATTATTTCCCACAGAGACAAGGTGTTCATGACCATTTTTGTAACATGAACAGTAACACTGTGATTCAAATGTTTAAGATAGAAAGTACCTTTTCCTTTTAGTGTTCGTCTTGAACCAGTACTATGCAGAGAAATTTGACATTATGTGATAAACTTGCATGTTGTTTTGGACATTGTCCTTCATCTTGAGTTTTTCTATCAGAGTTTCAGAAACATTCTCTTTCCTTCATTTGTGCTGTATGGACAAAAAATTTCCTGTCCAGTTGGTCCCTTTAAAGAACCTTTCTGCACCTACACATAGTTACTGAAATTGAACTAAAAATTGGCAAAAATTCCAGCTGCTGGAATTTCCAAAATAGTAACAACAGAAACATCCAGTCTTTGTTAAGTTTATTGAATTTGAAGTCATATTTTTGGTCCTGGGCACTTCAAATTAATTACACTCTGCTGTAATGTTGTTCATATTTTATGGAATTGGCAGTCATGTTACAATTGAAGTATTGTTGTAGATTGCATGGTACTTCAGCAGAAATGATTTTAAATAATTGGCAACAAACATAGCATGTGCCAGCAGGAGCGTAAGAGGCATGTTAAAACAAGCACATTGTCTGGAAGTAATTTATTGTACACAAAGAATTGTTGAATTTAATATTGCCTGTAAAATACAACTTCAAGGAGTGAAATCCTTCAGAATCTAGTAGTTCTGTATGTGTTTGACAAATCATCCATAATGAGAAAAATCTAGCCCGCTGTCCCATCTGTGCTTTGGTCTTCAAGATTTTCTACCAAACGTCTGTATGCATTTGTTTGCTCTTAGTGAATTTAATAAATTCAAATAGTATTGCTTCTGAGGTCACCAACAATGTTTTGGCATCCTAGCAACAGATATGCCTATTACATTTCACTTACATGTTTTCTTCTCTCTTGTAAATTATAACCATTTTATATGGCTTGAACTACAAGTAATCAGGAACTGAAGAATGTTTTGTCTTCTTGTATAGGTTTATTGGTGAACTATTCAAATTAGGGATGTTAACAACAAATATAATGCAACGGTGTATTAAGGATCTTCTTACTGAAGGCGATGAAGAGTCATTAGAGTGCTTATGTAAACTGCTCACAACAATTGGGAAGGAGCTTGAGAACAAGAATCAGGTATGTTGCTTTTGCACTGAGTCAGAATTATCCTTCTGTCTTCTCTTAAGCTTCACACAAACCATATGGCTTAATCCTGCATGCTGTCCTATTTCCTTCTCTTGTTTCTGCTTTGTGTTTGCTGATACACCATGCATGCATGCGTGTGTGTGTGTGTGTGTGTGTGTGTGTGTGTGTGTGTGTGAAGTATAATGCATGGAGCAGTCTGCACATAATTTTTTTTTAAACCACGGAACCTTATATGATCTAATGCATGATATTCACAAGTCATACTATTATTATCATGTACAGCCTGAGGTGGGGCCATAAAGTTAACAGTGATTTTACTGGGCTATCTGTCATGTTATGTGAGACTTCATCAGGTCATAGTAATTTGACTTTACCATGCTGTTGAATCAGTTACCTCTAAGCTGTGGCAAATATGAGTTTTGTGTTCATATTGTTCATTGAACAATGAATGATCGTAATTTGTACCACACAGTTAACATTAAATCTTTTGTGAAATTTGGAAAGGATACAAATGAAACTTGCACAGTGCTGTCTAAAACTGTGAAGGAATGATATGTTTTGAGTGACCTTCACAGTTCCTATAGGCTCGAGATAATACACAAAATTTAAAGTAGCTGTCATTCAAAATTGCAGAGACCCAATAAATTGTTGGACATTGTAGTATCTTGTTCAGGCAAGGCCAAACTGTCAGCCAGGCTTGTTGTATAAGGGTGTTGACAGTACACAAAGCTGTGTGTAGAAAAAGGCCTGAACATTGGCCTCGCACTTGGTTCCACCATTGTGACAGTACTGCAGGTGGATAAATACTCTTTCAAGCATTTGCAGCCAAAGTGTCCATTGTTGGGTTGGGAGGCCATCCTTATTCACCAGATTTAGATCTTTTCCAACTCAGAAGAGTCCACTTTGAAGAGATAGATATTTCAGGACTGGGCGCACATTGAGAAAAATGAGACGACGGTAGCAATGAAGGTTATTCTGAAAGAGGAATAATTTAAATGTTTCCAACAGTAGTGGCATCGCTGCTCAGGGGGATTACTTTGAACGTGATCCCCCCCCCCCCCCCTTTATTTTTTATTATTTAATAAAAATTTACTAATAAAACATTTTTTGAAATCTTTTTGCACACATATTAAAAAAAAAAAAACATAAATTTT
>Ga0123357_10001917_pt1 | contig 22651 bp, 9 predicted proteins | sample TergutEmb28metaG_FD_89873 | JGI IMG/M metagenome (GOLD analysis project Ga0123357, IMG submission 89873) | Embiratermes neotenicus P4 segment gut microbial communities from Petit-Saut dam, French Guiana - Emb289 P4 | ecosystem: Host-associated > Arthropoda: Insects > Digestive system > Gut ... | reverse complement strand
AGTTAGTCGCAGACTCCTGAAGATGGTCGTATTAACGGCCGAAACATGTTGAGCAATGAATGAGTATTGAATAAATAATAAAATAAGTGGCATCAAGTTGGTTTTTTCTCTTTACGCAACTGGAATTGATGTATTTGATTTACGATACGCACCCTACCCAGATAGCCTGTACATTGCCTGAACACCTGTTTGAAAGCAAACTTGTATGATTTAACAATTAACTGTCGTAGTGAGAACTGAAAAAAAATGTGCAGTGCGCTTGGCAGCATCTGCTGGTAGCTGATTTAACAGCCGGCGATTCTGCACGCGATTACTTGTGCCTTCAACTGTGACAGATTGGCCATCCTGAAGTTTTTTAATCAGTGGTAGCCCACGACGTGGCTACATCTTGATTCCTACTTCTCTCCATTTAAGGCCAGTGTCAGACTTCGTTACACCTACGCCGTTTTTCCCGTTCATGCCCGAAAGAATCTCCTGAAATGTCAAGTACAAAGTAGATATCTCTTTCCTTCCCGAAGTTTCTCTGGCAACACACGTTTCCTTTGAAAGTGGGAGAGAGAAGAAAGCAAAGGAGAAATCTTAAGTTATGTGTTTTAATATAGAGAACGTAGGAACATAGTGGAAGTACTTTTTCTAAGTATAATATGAGATGTGGCAGGTATAGTGTCATATATTGTGTTGTTATAAGGAAAAATATGATCTTATGCCTTTACTCTATGTGGGTGGCTTGGAAGAATAGGACGAGATTCTTTGTGGCCAGAGGGTGGGAAGGCGTGTGTTATATTCTTCATGAAGGGATTTTTTTACCCATGTATCGGCTCTTTCCACATGCCCCTCGAATTTTTTTCTATACAGGTCGTCCAGTGACGATGCTTAGTAGTGATAACCGTCGTTACCATCTAGTACCTTGGGCTGGTTGACGTGGGCAAGGACTCGAACAGCTTCTTTAGCCGATGCGCCTGAAAGTCAGCGATACGCACTGTTGGACTGAGTCTAGAGGGATCTGGAGGGAAACTGACCAGTAATATTACGTCCCAAGTACCCTTGCCCATCTACATATCATCCATGGGATACCTTACCATGGCAACGGTACAGTACCTTGGGGCGGTGGATCGAGGGGAGCGGAAGAATGAGTGATGGTTTCTGGTCTCTGTTTACAGGCAGATGTATAACTGTCATTATATGCCAACATGTCTCTCGTTATGCAGTTCAGAAGTAAAGTAATTTTACGTGCTGTTCACAGAATACAATTAGGAAATTAGTCACCGCATTCAATTATGCGCATTATGTTTATGGACCGTAGATGTATCACTACGTAATTGTTGTTGAACTGTTTAGTGCTTCGTTACTTACTTGATTAGCCACACAGCTACACACACGTCTCCTTGTTCGATGTACGGACGAGACACTAAAAAATTTGGGCGATTTGGTTATACTGTATATCTGCCCACTATAACTTCCTTTATGCGCCGTGCGTCCTACGTAAGGACGGGCGTAACGTTTACCTCAACGACCGTATTTTGTAGATTTGACCAACAAATTACGTACCGAATTTTTTGAAACATGGTGCACAATCTCCCTCTCTCCTTTTTTCTCCTCCATTCCACAAATTCCCGTGTATATCATAATGTTATTTTTCTTTTGGCTAATTAAAGTCTGCACTTTATATAAAGGACGCGCTAAAATTTAAATGTCCAAATTCTTCGCCATAGGGTTTACTATAAGAAATTTCCGCAGATAACAGCCCGTAGTAATGAGGAAGTGCAGCTGGCTGTTCATGAATGGCCGTGAATGCAACAGCCCAGTTTCAATCGCGACAGAAATTTTTATTGTTGTGCCCTAGGTGGGATAAATGTTTCGCTGTGCTCAGGAATTACGTTGAAAAATGAAATGATTGAACCACATTTACCGTCTTAATTACTTTGATTTAATTGTTTGATTCAAGAAACCGCACTATTTGAACATCGTGCGTACCATCGCCAGAAACCTTCAGGATTGAAGAGTCCAATCTAGTTCACACACACACACGCTATTAAAAATAAATTTTAATCCTATTTTCCTTAGAGAGCTCCAGATTTTGTGTGCTATGTGCTCTGCCTATCACTTATTTTATGCCCTCAATAATAATAAATAGTATGTGAGGTACACCTGTTATGCGTCTGTTAAATGTCTTCCTGTCTTTTAGGTCTAGCGTTTTTTCAGGGCGGAGAGCCTTGCTGAATCTAACAATGATTAATATGCATTCCTTCTCGTGCACTTGTATAATAATTATACCAGCCCTAAAAGCACAGTGACATAATTGTTAGATCCAGGTTTACTGTATTAACATAAAGCTGTCTTATATACCGTCTCATCACCCAGGTACCGTAAGCTAAACACACACATATGCCCCAGTGCCACTTACTAATTCCGCCACAAGAATGGCGCAGATCATAAAGACGAAGTCGCCTACGGCCTTGGATCTCTAAAAGAGTTATATCGCGGATTCAAATCCCGCGTGAAGCACGAACGGACATTTCCGAATCGTTAGGTAAGAAGACATTTTCTTTGGATGAAGAGTACGTGTGATCTTAGTCACGTTATGTCATTTGTTTTAAATTCTTCGCGTTGTATATCACATTAGAAATTAACAATACATACTACGCCAAATTTTATATTCGTGGTTCCGTGCATCGTAATTCTAGGTTAAAAAAATCCAACGAGATGCAACAGTATGCAGATATTTATTTACTGCTAAATTACTCTACATGTTTCGGGCGTCCATCGCGCCCATCATCAGGAGTACATACAGTCTCTGCTACAAATTACTGGGGATCAAACTACCTCAAACGTGACCAAATAAGGACTTATTTGGTCACGTTTGAGGAAGCTTGCTCCCCAGATAGTATGATCTGTACCAGAGGCTGCAACTACAGTTTTATGTACCCCTGATGATGGGCGTGATGGACACCCGAAACATGTAGAGTAATTTTAGTAGTGAATAAATATCTGCATACTGTTGCATCTCGTTGGATTTCTTCAACCTATACGTACGTCAGTTTTAATTTATGTCAGGCTACAACTTCTTAATGCTTATGTTTACAGTTTCCGTGCAATTACTTTCAAAAGTCACCGACTAACTCTCCCATAGGAAGATTGTGCTTGGTGCCATTGGACTATTCTACAGTACAACAATAGTCTGAGTCCCGCAACGTCTCTGCCATTCAGCCACTGAAGTAACGAGTTTCTTCAATTCCCTCGTAACTTCGTAACCCATTTTACGTATTATTCGTGATGTCTATGACCGGTACTGTCTGTCACAATCAGCGCAATGTACCCTTAGGGTCAGGATTTGCGTAGACGGTTCATTCTGTAGCTCTTGCAGCAGAACGAACTTCGTTTGGTTTTACACGTTTTCGGAAGTGTAACCGATGAAGATGTGGTGGTATTCGAATTACTTGTGTGTTACATATTCTGTCTGTAGTATACCCGCGCTCTCTCGAACACCCCGTGAATGACGCAACTTACTCCTGAACGTAAGATGCCGACTAAGCGACTGGTGTATTACGTCCGCGAAGAACATGCGGCGCCAGAGTATGAGTCAGAGGGAGGTCCGCGAACATACAAAACACTAAAATTTGTTTGGGGGGATTCGAGCTGCATTCCGTTAGTCCGATAGCAGAATGCAGTCTGAACCCATGTTATGAGACCAGCGAGAAAGTTAGCTGCTACTAATTAGAAGGGGGCCGAGATTATCGTGTTTCGGGGCGTTGGGGGCGGAGGATAACAGACGGCTATTACGTCACTGCCGTGAGCATATCCAGTGAGAATCGGGAATCGAACTACACTCTTGTGTCGCCCAAATGCCAGTGACGAGCGGCCTGGTGTGTCCGAATTGCTAGCGAGAGGACCCCACTACAGTGAGACTCCAGTTATGGAGACTAGGGTTTTCTGTTATTTCTCGGTCACAGCAGGCAAATATCGTGATTGTACCTCGATTACGTCACTATAGGCTTACTCTTTAAACCAGGGCTGTCCAGTCCCCTCCCCAAAAGGAGTCCGAAAGTTAGTGTAGGCTGGTTCGCGGCAGCACCTATAAAAATAGCAATAATCGGTACACCTAACCGCGAGAAATTAGTTATATATAATGTGTGTGTGTATATATATGTATATATATATATATATATATACACACAGTGGAGAGGATATGCAGCATAGATTAAACGCGTGAAAGTATGAGGCTCTTGTAGTTTAATCGTCTGATACCTTGCGCCATTTGAAATACGACATGCCTACCCGAAATTAAATGTTTAATAAGAGCGTTATATATATATATACACATACATACACATACATACATACATACGCGCACATTTACAAATGTGGCCGCGGGACGAGTAAGAGAACCTGGCGGGCCTCGAGTTGGAGACCCCTGGTTTGAACTGATAATCGTTTTGTGGAATACACGAAATCCACGCATAACAGACCAGGGTCGCTTTCATTCATCTGCGGAATTTGAACTTTCACGGTCAATAGCAGATCTGTTTATTTTTGCTCTTCCATTCCAACACTGAATGACGTTATATATCAGCATTCAGTCACTTGAATTAACGTAATCAAGATTGCCGATTAATTGCCATTTCCTTATTGCACGTGTTTGCTGGGACATGTGTCCTTAATGGTTCCCACTGCGACACTGTCGTACCGTGTAGCGTTGGCGGAACGGTGAACATGTGATGGTAAAATCCCTGTGCACAATTTCAAGGCTACTGGATTGGACGAAAAGTTTAGGTCGCGGTCACTTTACCTCATGGGGGAGAGACCATGGTACCCTGGAGCCGGTCTTTTTGTCAGCGGTATATAACATTTAGGAACAGGGTGTTAAAAAATACTGGGTTCGTTTTCCGTCCTCATTTGAAATGCAAGTCCTAGAATATTACTCCGAAATGCCTCTCTTTAACCCTCTCTTGTAGTCGCCCAGCTTTTTTGTATAAGGACCCAAGGGGTTTCACTCTTCGAAATATAAGTGTATTTTTTATAACACTGGAATACGGCCACGTCCGCAATCTTGAGTGGTGATGTTGAGAGAGCTTAAGTTGCAAGACCTGGAAGAATGTGGGATATTTTGCTAGCTTCCGAAATGTGCTCGTTATTTTATTACTAGTCGACTGGCGAAGTTAAAAATCTACGTAATGTCGGACAGCGTTCAATTCGAAGATCAAGCAATAGACGGAATAATAATGTTAAGGTGATACCTGTAGATACATATAAATGTCCCCCCACTAACTGCACCAGCGTATTTTACAGTGATTTGAAGTATAAATTTTACTTTTTAGCTTATAACTTCCAATATGTTTGAGCTGCAGAATATACAGAGCATCTGATTTACGAAAGAAGGACACACAACATGTTGTAGGAAGAGAAATAATAACGCAGGCAATCGCATTAGGTCTTGCTGAGTGCTGTCTCTGTACCGTGGCACAGCGTATTACAGGTGCGTGGAATTTGCAAGGCAAACATAACAAGGAACCATTTGGAAAGATATGCTGCATATAAGGAGCTTCAAGAAGGTTAGAGATTCTTTCTTTTACTTTTAACCAGGACGCTTGCACCCCTGAGATCTGTTTATTAACTTTATCTGGTGGGTTTTACATTCCTGCAGTTAAATTCCAACTTCATCTCACTTAGCCATTTTCTTTATACGTATATCGTTCCGGTTTCTGTCATTAGTTACGCAGTATCTCTCTGTAAGCTGAAACGCTAGAACGAAGAGTTTCCATGGCTGATGAAGCGTTGTGTCTCCCCAATTCCCGTCCTCCGTCTACTAGGTTAGGATTACTAAATTTCGTGTTCTCTGTAAGAACTCTCCCCCCGCATTTTTCAACATTCTGATGGGACGGCTTCAGGTAAGGTGAGTCCCAGTGCACAACATGTATTCGTACAGCGGTATAGAGATACGGTTGCATTCACACTTAACTTCGGCACCAAAGTGAGATGAAGCTTTGGAGGAGAAATGTCCTTTTACGGGAGTCCTAGGAATCTGCGAATATGTTTTCAAACGACTGCAGATTTGTTATTTGGGCGATGATAGTGGGACATAACTGTTTTTGCGATCAAATAAAATTACCAAATTATCAAAGCAAGCTTCGAAAATGTACAGATTTTGTGGCAAAAGTGCAAGTAGCGGGTAGACTATGGGATGAGTATATAGGAACTAATCTGTATGCAGGCTTCAGCCTGCATACAGATACCACACCATCACAGCCAAACCACAACGTAAAACCAACACACATCGAACCAGATCTATACAAGCAGTACAAGTCACAAGCTCCTGAGGATGGATGTATTAACGTCCGAAGCATGTTGAGCATTAAATAAAGAAATAATAAAGCAAGTGACATCAAGTTGGTCTCTCTTTACTCAACTATCAAGATGATGCACGGTTCAATAAACATAAGTAGGTGAAGTACCCATGGAAGTGCAGGTTTTTAGTGCGGGAATATTTACGTGATATGCGGTACAAATTACATCCGACTGGCGTACGTTTGGGATGAGCCGATCCCGGTGGCATGGATGTCTGTGTCTTCCGAATGTTGTGTGTTGTCAGGTAGACGTCTCTGCAAGGGGCCGACACTCGTCCGGAGGAGTCGTACCGAGTGAGGTGTGACTGAGAGTGAACTACGAGGGGGCCTCGGGCCGAGTGGGCCTGTTGTGACAAAAGTAAACAATATTTGAGATGGAAACGAGACGTTGATAATTCCATAAATAGATAGTTATGAAATTATGAAGAACGACTGTTAGGGTACAGGCTGGATGTGGTTCGATTCTTGTCGGGGTAGGGGAGGCGGGAAATTTTTTCTTCAAAATCCCTAGAATGGCTTTGGGACCAAGCAAGCCGTCTGTTGAATGGGTAGTGGGAACTGTTTCTCCTGGGGTTAAGCACCGTGGCGTTAAGGTGACCACTCACCTCCACGTAGTACTGAAGTTAAGAATGAGAGGAGCCATACCTCTGTTGCATTGTTTAAGCCTTCGTGCACAGGAACGAGTTCATTGTCACCTCACATATGAAGCACGCGTATGTTCTGAAAGCATCCTGTTTGCAGGGTTGGTTTCGGACTACTTACCCTGTCAAAATGTAACACAGTGACTTTTTCTTCTCTGCTTAAATGAGTTCAGTAGTGTATTATCGTTAAGTGAAATGTTCAGGGAAGTGTTAAACCTTACAAAACAGACCAAATTTCTACCGGGCAATATGCCGCTGGGAAAGAATTACGGAAAAGTAGTGCGGATTAAAAAGTTCCCTTCCCCTTCGTCATTTATATTCTGCATGTAATACAGGTACCCCATTTTGTATGAATACTAGTGTCCTTCAAATCAGAAATACAACTTTTGATTACTTTTCTTTCTGCATACGGTGCTACTACTGACGTAAAATCTACACACAAGCAGAACCTGTCTAGTGTTAGTCGACATGTATTCATTTATGTCACTATTTCTTTCCCACTCTACGCCCTAAAGTTCTGTTTGGGAAGCACGTGGAACATGAAGGCTACAACTTCTCGTAGTTTCACACCTCCTCTCTAGATGGTCCTGAATGGTTTGATTCAAGAACCAACCGCCCGTCTCATACCGGCTGAACCCAGCTTGAATACAAACAATAACTCTTTCACTAAACGCCACAAAGCACCTTTCCTAAATACGCACGTACTGGCGTAGTCGCGGATATATAAATTCAATTATCCGAGCCAACCACCAGGACAATTTATGCGACGCCAGGGGGCCATATTTTAGAGTTTCCCCGGCAAGTGTTGGCATCATAGATGGCAAGAAGCCTATGTGTATAGCGTACATAATTAATTGCAAACCCACTAATCACTTCCGATGTGAAATTAATTACCAGGTAACTGGGAGTGTCAACTTTAGCCCATATAGAGTGACGTCATCCTAGACCACAGAGGGAGAGAATGTAATTGCATTAGAGTATGTAGGCTTAGTTATTAACACCGCAGCCAGGCGGATGTCTTGTTAAGTTTTAATGACTCAGTTATGCAATTATATGAACGACAGACAAACTATTCACAATAAATAAATCAGGTTATCAACGGGAGATACAGTAGCAAACGGGCCCTGGCTAGAGCAAGAAAAAAGCGCAGTGCATGTTCATTTACGTACCTACGTTTGTATACGTATATAAAGCTGTTTTATACATACACAATATATATAACGTAGCCCATGAAATCAGCACTTGGATTACATAATTTAATTTATGAAACCTGGGGTAAGCGGTGGCGCAGTTGGATTGGGACTACAAGCTGGAAGGTTGCGGGTTTCTTTCTCCATGGTAACATGGGAATTCTTTGACAATCCATCCGGCCTGAGATTGACCCAGCCTCTAAGAGAAATGAGTACCAGAAATATTTCCTGGTTTGTAAAGGTGTCCGACAGGTAGGGCTGACTTCACCTTCATGTGCCGATTGTCTCGAAATCTGGAAGCTTCAGCCTCCTGGAACTCTCAGGGCCTGTTTAGACCTGTTACAGGAATTCCTGTACCTTTACCTTTTACCTCTGGTAAATGGAAGATATTCTGTGCAGATTGAACTATGATTTGTTATTTCGTAAGATGCGAGGCGGAGAACGCAAATATCGGACACGTGACTAGCGATTTTGAATATATTTCTGGTAGTATTTTGAAGTTCTTGAACACACAGTGCAGGTTACGTTATTATATGGGCGGAATGTGGTGTGTTTTTGGAAGTCAAACGAATTCGTAACACAGCCCTTCCACATATCATGTGTACAGCCTGAGGTACACGTTGTTGGGCAGAGTATCGATATTCAAGTAAGCAATTTTCCATCAAAGTCCGGTTTTTCCTTTCATTGACAAGTTCAACATAATTGCTATAAAAACATCATATTTCCTAATTTTACTTTAGTTAAAAATTTTTATTTACCGGCATCAGGAAATGTTTCGGTTACATATTTACATGTAAAAAAGTTCCTCATAGGGCTGGTTTTAGTCTTTTTTGCGGACAGGGTGTGGGGGGGTGCAGCAAATTCTCACCAAGTGTAGTCTTGGCGGCTGTGGTTTTCGCTGTGCCTTTGAGATACATTTGGCAATCTAGGTGTTTAATTTGTTTTCAGGTTTGTTATTGTTAGACAGAAATACGTTGTTGCCTGATATCCCATATCTAGGTATTTGACGAATTAATGGAAATAACATTTGTTAAAGTTTGTGGTGAGGACAACAGTTCTACAGTTCACCTGATTTTTCCGTGGAACAAGGAAAGGCCGTAGTCAATGCATAGAATGTTTTAATTACTATGCTGTTTGGATCTTTATGAAATGATTCAGCTGATATGTTACCATTTAAAATAAGAAATCCGTCATTCCATTAACTGAGTGTTCTCTTAACCTTTTTTTTGTTCGCAAACCCATTTTGGCTTAGAAAAACAACCACGGTACTTCACATCACGGCTGTCGTAACTGTAGTGTCCAGATGGTGGGTATCCAAAATGAAAACTTTAATATACCAGAACTGAGTTTAGATACGTAGGAATAGGTAACATACCAGTAGCATACGTATTATGGCGTTGCAGTGTTTTACCTTAATTAAAAAGATTGTCGCCCGCTTCTTGGGTGCAGGAAGTCTCTTAATCAGATATGCTGACAGTCGTATGAAGTAAACATATCACCATATAATTTATTGCAAAGTACAGTCTATACACAACAATTTTGTAGTGGCAGATGGAGCGTGCCTGACTGGCTTTTATCTTGAATTTGAATGACGCCATCCCCTTGTACATGTGTAATAAATTTTATTGCAATGTGTCGTCTATACAAAACAATTGTTGTGTGTAGACGGTACTTTGCAATAAAATGTATTACACATGCACAAAGGGATGGCGCAATTCAAATTCAAAACTTACCGCCAGTTAAAGAAGTTATTTATTTTAACAAAACATTATTACTTTAATTGCAAAAATAAGTAAACCTCAAATCAACCATTACAGAAATATATCAACGGATCTCCTGGCAACTGATCCTGGACCCCTTCGGATCGGTGGAACACACTTTGGGAAACACCGCATTGAGTGCCTAGTGACTTTATAAAGTAGGGAAAAGTTTATGACGAGGTACTATACAGTTCAATACTTTTAAATTGTTGTTCCAATCGCGACACAAATTGCCCTGGGATGGTGCGTGGCGTAGGTTGGTAGTTGATCAGCGGCGTTTCGGGACAACATCGATCCCTTCTGCAAGGTTCAAGCAGTTTTTGGACTGCGTGACCCTTGAAGAGACCGCTGTTTCGAATCTCAGTCCGGGCTCTCCGTCCTTTTTTTAAATATTTTTCTCAGTTGCTTAAGGCGAATATCTGAATAAGGCTGACCGCTTCCTTGTAAATATTTTCCAATTTGGTTGTGTGAGTAGAATATTCTTAACCTACTATTCAGAAATTCTGGCGGCCTGGTTAAAATCATATCATATACTGTTTATATCTGATGCCTCCTGTGGTACACGGTTTGTCGTTTCCCCTTACATTTTGTCCGATCGTAATGTCCGCTTGCTACCAGCTACTGCCACCTGCAATAATAACATCGTTATGGGTCCTTTATTTTGCTGAAGGATGCTTAACTTCAGTGTAGAAGTCAGCCCGCATGCCTTAAGGATTTATCATGTGATGGTCAGTGCCTTGACCTGGATAAAAAAATACGCAAAGAAGAACGTTGCAGTTCTTGTTAATGAATGACGATTAAATCCTGACAGACTTCTAGCATGTGTTCTGAACAAATAAAGCACATAAGTGCAAGTACCGTATCAAAGACAAGTGTCCTGCGTAGGCTGAATGACTGTGTTGGAGTGAGTATTCTATACAAAGAAGATTTAGCTCTGTGTCCAGCCTGGGATAAAGCTGGTCGCCTTGTTTATTTTGGTCCACCATCTGCAGTCGGGGAACCGAGCAAGTTATCTCAAGCGGCAAAGCTTGAATTTTGGTTTAGATTTGACAAATCGGTGTTTCGAATCTCGGCTAGTACAACTGCTTTATCGTGGTTTTCCTCGGTCACTGCAGACAAATTCGGAAACATTAACTTGCCAAGAACAAGCAAATTTTCCCAAATTTTCACCCAGAGAAACCGGCATTGTCACTAAACAAACTGTAAACGAAAAAGGCCAGTTCAGTCCTATCCGTCCTCCTCAGAGTTTCGTGACAGTGCGTAAGAACACGATACTAGGAACTGACACTTGGTTTTGTTTAGATGATTTCCGTTTTCGGCTCTGGTGAGCAGCAGAGAGATCTGCAGAGAAATGTAGAGCCGTTTTGACGCCACGTTACATCAACTCAATGATGCTTGTTAACATTGCTACCTATATCTAAGTTGGCTGGCTCGGGAGACACGGAATTGCCTGTAGGGGTGAGGGAGGGTGGCTCAATGGCGCATCACAGTTGCCATTTTGGAACCCACGAATGTTCCATTCCGTGCCTTAAACCCGACTACCATTTCCCCCATCATGTATATACACCAACCCTTTTCATCTGTACCTTGTAGACTCTGAGCTCAAGTGAACATCTGAACAGGGTGGGAGTTGGTTTTCAAAGGAACAGCGGCGAGTTGTGCAAAACGTGAAGTTATGTAATTATAGCTTTGTTTAAGCCATAATCGTAAAGTTATTCAGAATTACAGTTGCTCGCGTGATGAAAAAGAGATGACCGCACGTTAGTTTGATGTACGTAAGTTTTATCCGCGAAGTGCATTGGGTTAGGCACATGATTAAAAACTGTTAATTCTGATAGATGAAGTGGGTAGAGGTGAAATATCGGTGTTATTGAGGCCGTCGAACGGAGTAGTGTCAAAAGGCAGGAACGTGTCTCTTTTCTGCCAAATGCATAATCGAATATACTACAGGGTTATCGCTCGAACGTTCACCCAACCCACCACTACGTAAGACCAAAAGCAGTTTCCGTTCAGCATATCGCTTCAGCGGCACGGCCGTAAAGCTCCACGCCATTGTGTGCCTGTACTTGGAACGTGCTGAAGACACCCACTGAGTTTATCGTAGGACAGAGCGAGAGAGAGAGCACAGGTGGTAATGTCGAAATGTTGGACAGAGGATAGTATTTCCGGTCACTTGTCTGTGAAAAACCTGCCCTTTCATGACCTTTCCAAAAAACAGCCCTTTCGAGTTTATCAGCACATAAAATTCAGTTTTATATTGAAATGCCGTCCGTGAAATTGAAATGGGTGTTTAGTGGTGGAGATTTGTCTAGATAATATGTTTTTCTTACACTGAAGCCACCGTAAACGTCCCACGGATCCACTATCTGCTCGTCTGCTTTCATGGAGATGTTTTCAAACTCCCAAGTAGATCTGTTATTCGTAGAATTGTTGGGGAGTTACATGCAGCCAGAACCCTCCGACAGATTTTCACTTGGCAGTGTGCAAGTTTTACATAAATAATTCGGCAGTTGAAGTGGGCCATGTCGTATTTTGTCACTCGTTAGGCTTACATACATCTGCTTAAAACATAGTTTTGAAAAAATCACTCCATCCTTATCTAGTTGAATTTTTTCTTAGGAATACTGCGCGTGTCCTTGAATGCCGGCACAGTATTATCCTATATTATTCTAATATGGATCCCTCTGAAATTAGTATTCCGAAATTTACATCGGCAACTTCTCGTCTCTTACCACAACCATCTCACATATGTATCTTATACGAACACTATGTTCCAAGCTGTTTGTTTTCACCATCGTGGCACAACTAATCGTACTGCTGGTATTCCTGAACAGATCTGTGCATTGGGATGTCTCCGTAAACCATAAACGTATCTTGTGGGAAATAAAAATTTTGTGGAAAATTTATTCTTACGCATGAAGGGATGAAAATTAAATTAAAGCCAAGGTAAAGGGTTATAACAGGGATTATCCTTTTAATATTGTGCTTACTGTTTCGTTATGTATCTTACACGTGTCATTTAGCCACAGTAAGTGACATGGCTATACAGCAGTAAGTAGAACCTTGGGATATTGAATACCTGTACGCAAAGCATACGCTCACTTCAGCTACCTTTTTGACGATTCTAGGAGTGTCAGTCTAGTGAATTTCTAATCCTGTGGACAGTTTGGTTTCTCAGGGCCGCAACGAATCCTAATCCCTTCGGTCCTACGTGACAGAACAGATTCTGCTTTTCTATCCTAAGAGCCGCACTGTTTTTTGGTTACTTCTGAAAAGAACGCTTTGTGTTAAATGTAATATGTTTTCAATAGTTCACACAGTGAAACCTCATTTTGCTCTGTAAGGAGTTAATAACACATTTGTTACCTTGTAAATATGAATATTAGACCCACTATCCAATAGGACGTCGACGGCTTTTATTTTTGTATGACTGTCTCAAAATTTGCAAGGTGTTCTTCAGAAAGTAACTCGAATGTGTTACTTACATGGAGCAGGAATTAACAGATATATAAAAATTTCATACTGTTGTCGTTAACGGTTCTGATTATACGTAAAATTTTCTTAAGACTAAGTGTTATGCATTACATTGGGGTATGTAATTTAAAATATCAGTTTTAAGGAAAATTCTTGGCGTTATATCGTATTTCAGAGGCCCACCCAAGTGGAGACTGAAGCCCGGCAAACACCCCCCTCCCCCATTTTAAATTTTAAAACAGATTTTGTAGACACATTGATATTAAGTATTTCACCTCATTTACCCTAGAACTGAAATCAACCATTGAATTCGGCTGATAATTAAACATAGAAGATTTTAAAATAAAATAAAGCAGATGTCTTACATAAGATTAAAATAAATCACCAAAGTTAGACGGTGATCTAAACTGAGTCATGGAACATTACATTTTTATGCAGATAAATACATTTGCAAACAGTGTTGTTTTACAGTATACATGATACAGTAGACATGATTATTATAGTGTAATTTTAAAATCAAATATAAAAGGTACAGTGCCTCCGGAGCAGCCCCGCCCCCTCGTCAATAAAATGTTCTGGGTGCTCACCTGTTGTATTTTGTATTATTAGTCTGGAAAGTAGGAAGTGTACAGCAACATTCCGGACATTCTCCTTAAAGTAAATTCGGTGCCCCTTAGCCAGTAAGAAGTTGCGTAATTTGTCTGTTTTCCCATCTTATGGTGACTGGATAACATACCGACGTGTTCTTATTATTTTGGCTTTTGTGGCGACGATTAGGATCGAATACGGAGCCTTTTGCACACTAGGCTAGTACACAAACCACTGGACCAGCGTTGCCATTTCGCATTTTATAATAAGATGATCGGACTCTAAACCAGCACCGTTTGAATTCTTGGCTAGTACACACACTTAGCATCCAAAATAGACTGCTGAATCTGTCATGTTCATTATCGTATAAGCTTGCCTCACAGCTAGAAATGTCCAGCATAATATTGGTTGATAACAAAGCGGTACAGAATATTGTCGTGGTGATCAACTGCACTATTGAAACTTGGCCTGTGGTGTCAGTTCATAATTTTAAAGATAACTGCAAACCTTCTTTGTACGTAGTAGAAACACTTCTTCCAATGGGTTTAAGAATATCTTAAAGTATAAGAGTTTTAAGGCAACTGACGCTAATTGCGAACTGTATTGGGACTGCTCATGAGTTCCTTGCCATCACTTACATTTCTCTGCAATTTTTCTTAGGTTGCGAATTGCATACACGATTGGAAGTGATCTTCCGAACTTGTTAGTGCCTTGGGTATAGAAACGGTAGGAGGAAGATAACGTGGGATTGTTACCGAGATTGGATTCCGTGGAACTGGCTGGGGTTTGATACTATCCCTTTCAGATCTCTTGAGACTCAGTATTTGTTATAGGTCTGCATTCCTTCTGTGTCCAAACCCCACCCCCCGTTCCCAAGAATTGAAGTATCGAGGAGAAAGGAAATATAAGTGAAAGAAACTTGGGGATCCGCTGGGAAATGCAAAAACCAATCTGTAAAACTACTTACAATATTTTTATACCTTACAGGATTTGAAATTCAATTAGTGTGCGTTTATTTATGGAAATATTGAGGGGCGAAAGCCTTGAACCCCCATGTGCATGGTGGTAGATTATAATGAATATATTTTTATGCACATATGTGTTCGCTTGATAGCTATACACTTACATTTTCATCAAAGTTATACTCTTTAGACATGCATTGTGTTACATCTGTCAAGGTATGTGTCTGAATCGTTCGCCGTGTATATGTAACTGCAACGGATGGAAAGTGAATTTACTTCTGTATTCCTACCCATATTTTATACTATATCTAATTTTATTGAATTCAGACACACATTGATTGCTCAGTGACAGTTCCCTGGATCATAGCATTTGCATTTCATGTTGGAGTTGTTAGAAAGTGATGAAGAAGTTTCAGCTGCGGGAGATGTAGGCTTACACAGAGAGTGGAAAGTAACATTGGCCATATACAGCGAAGGGTGTGTAACAGAATATAAATTGAAAATATGAGATACGTAATAAAAAAAAAAGAATGGATGAGACGATGCGAAAAATATGTTAGATATAATAATGTTTTGAGCAGTGAGGGAGTAGAAAAGAGGGATGTTGTTCAATAAGGAGAGAGTGGGATGTTTTGGGAATTTCAAGAGCGTGAAGGGTGAAACGTAAGGACGGAGGAGAGTAATGACAATGAACTATTCTTAGGGCAAGAGAAGGGGCAGGGGGAAAAGGTGGAAGAATAGAAACTAAGGTGGAAGGGAAACTGCAGGAGAGAAGTCGCATCCCGCAACCCACGAATTTCCTCCATGTTTATGACCAAGTGTGCAAGGGACATATGAGAAGAAATGAATGGTGAGGGAGGTCTTGGAGATAGGGGCTGTGCAGTGAGTCCTTTCCTCCTTCTTTCTTTTCTCTTTTGTGAAAATTGCACAAGAGATGGGCGGATTGAATTCTTCTGCCAAGGGAAGAACTGACATGGCTTGACCTCACACCAGATTTACCGAGTAGTGCCGGCATTCAGCTAGCCCCTTTCCTATACTGAACATTTGAAATGGCATTCTTCAAAGGCAATACGAAAAACCACAAATTCTCTTCTGTCAGTAGGATGCTTTCTCCTGTATTCATGCCTATGTCTTTCTTGTGCTTTCTGTTTCAATTTCTGCCATTTGATATCAAGTCTCAACGGTAGGCCCTCTCCTTTGTGTGAGGTCTTCATGTTTTTTAACGACAAGACTTTTAGGGATGTTGTACGTATGTTCGTATTTTGCAGCCCTTCTACGATGGATTTATGTAGACGTAATTATGTAAAAAACTTAATTTGTTCTTTTGCACAACATGAAGTCATGTGGAGGACTGGACGTTATAGCTACAGGTACCGGCTGCTTTGCTTCCAAAGAAAGTACACAGACCTATAAACGACGGGAGATACTTATTTATTTACTAGTCAGCACGGTGTAACATCCCAGAAGGTTTGAATCTTATATTTATTTACGAAATTTACAGCATCATGCTTGTGTGAGAACTCTCGTGATCGAGAATAAACTCAGGCTCATCAACATTTGAAAGCCTAGTGGTTAGTATATCCACCGCCAGGTTTTACACCGAAGTCTCTGCATTTTATCCACCTGGTGTACGAATCGCCCAGTGGGATTCTGACAAATATCAAGCATAGTCCTAAGAGAGATTAACCGACTCTTCGTGCCAGTAAAAGCCCACTCAGTTACGCTCAGCGGTAGGACATGAGTGTTCATGTTTAAAGTAATGTATGATTTAGTGCAAAATAAGTTTGCGCCAATGCCTCATTCTCACGTTCTTCATCTTCTTATCAGAAGGACAAACGGGCAAACCCTAGGAACCTTTGTATAAAGTTGTGATTGTTCTGATAACAGGGAGCATTAGCAGTTCCACATTGCGTTTTAAGTCTCCAAAGGTTTAAGAAATTGACTGGTAAATTACTTTACATTGACAAACAAAGTGTTACCGACCTACACAAAAAATTTAAAAGCTTCCAGCTCTGTTTGTTGCTCACTTTTTCACAAATATAGATGAACGCGCCGGATGATGTACGGAATCCTAACGTTGCTAGACCGTATAGAACTGCAAAAATAGTAGGCATACCTGATCACTTCATTATAAATAGGGAAGGTTTTATTTTCTTGTAATGATATCCTGTAGACCTGTGCACACAGCATCTTCCTTCTTTATAATATTTTGTACTGTACACACTGCTGTACACAGTAGAGCTTCGCGAGTGGCAAATCAGGCAAGATCCTCTGATTACTAAAGATAAAAAATTTTACATTAATTGAAGGCGTCTTTTTGCTGTTGATGAGAGCACAATAAGTTTGTTGCAGTTAACAGTGAGACTCCTGTATGCACAACATTTTTTAAACACCCTTTATAGTCGACCTCGTGTGTAGGTAAACTACGTCTATATTGCGTTGTTAGAATGACCTGCACGAGCCGCGCTGTGGTCGCTCCTGGTATATGCTATATAACGCAGTCCACGAAGGAAATACAAAAAATAAAGTGTACCATCGATTATCCGGAGTAATGATGGGGAGGAGGTACAAGGAAAATTCAGAAACACGGGTACTACAAAACGTGTACTCATTCGTTTTGCCTTTGTCCCGAAGTGTTTGGACACCAGTGGAATACTCCCTGGCAAGACCAGCTACAAATTTACCATTAGTTTTTTTCATTAATTCAAGATTTTTGTTTATTGTGAACACAATTTTCTTCCTTTATTAAGGTGCGTTCGCTTTTTAAGAAATTGACATTTTAGTATTTTACGAAAATTTGTTGAGGAAATTCAGGTAACTTTAATAGCTGATAAGAATAACGGGCACCTTACATGAAGATCAGTATACATTCTTGGTCATATCTCGTTCAGTTCTTCTTAGAATGAGAAATGTTTCGGACAAAAGTTTTAGAGTCAATCAAAACACGCATTTTATATTCAATAACTTCTTCTCAAAAGCATGCCGTTTATGAGATAATGTACACGGAAAAAAATATTGTAGAGCCGGACAGGCCACAGTATAGTACATGTGCATTGCACGCTGGATATCTGTGGCTACAAACACACACGAAGGATATGTAATAGTTATTGCTTTTCCACTGCAACGATAGTCACAAGGAGGCAACTCTATGTTATGTTCATACGTACAGTACCTGTTTCTTTCGTTCACATCACGTCATTTTCCGCTTCGTCATTAGCCATTAGCAACTTAGATTGTGCATGAATAATTCGCAAAGAGGTTAACTCATGCGCGGATAATCGAGCATACACTACATATTTGAAAACTCACTCTAATTGCATTTAGAGAAAAGGAAATCAAGATACGAAAATTTTATATTAAACTGCTTGCTTAGAACTAAGCAATTTACTTAACGCACGGCAGTCAGAATTTTTAATGTTAAGCCCCTCATTTTTGGGGTAAACTTTATATAGTAGTGCAGTCCCTCTGCCCTTGTGATGATGGATAACGGCGGAAGAAAGTGAAGGAAATGGAGGTACAGGAACGCCTTTCCTGACCTTGATGTCCCTTTGTGAATAACTACGAAACGAAACAATATACGCGATAGCGCAGTTAGGATAGTGACAAGGCCACGGGCAGGTCGGTCCGGTCTTCGAATCCGGGTTCAGGGGCTCGAACAACTCCCTTTTCAGCGGGTAGCTCAGGTTCTTTAGTGGGAGTAAAGTGGACGGTGCGTAATGTTGACCATTTCCATATGTTGCAGAGGATAAGAATGAGTGGAGTTACACCTCTGCTCTCCTTGTCAGCCTTTATGTTGTGTGCAGGAGCAAATTTATCTTTTTTTTTTTTTATGAAACGGAACCTTAAGAAGCAATGTCTGAAATGGCGAGATTCGAAACAGCGTCATCAGTAAAAACGGAAAGACTGTAGATGTCATGTACAAAACAAGAATTTACAGAAGTATTTTTTTGTAATTACTGCTGCTGCTACTACTAATACTACAACGACTACTACTATTATTACTACTACTACTACTACTACTACTACTACTAATGTCATGTACAAAACAAGAATTTACAGAAGTATTTTTTTGTAATTACTGCTGCTTCTACTACTAATACAACAACAACTACTACTACTACTACTACTACTACTACTACTACTACTACTAGTGCCGCTACAACTACTGCTAACTCTTTAGACCCACCTTTTACTGTTTTATTCAGAGCGAAAATACTACAACTTAATTTTTTCTGTATTTACTACTGAAAATATTTGTCCTTTGATTTGTTTTTAATGTGTCAATTTATGTTTGTGTAGTGTTTGAAACTATGAGAGATTCATTATTGTTGTAATTTTTTTTTTAGAACTAAGTGAAAATTATTAACGTTGCCTGCCTGTATCTGCAGTATAATACCATTCTTATTTGACATTCCTTGTTCTTCTTTCTTTGCTGCCCTATTCAGCTTTCCCTTCTACTACAATTTGCTTCCACTGGCTTGCTGTAATATTGCTTGCTCAATGGACAGTTAAATTAAGCTCGCGCCATTGGGAGTCGTTGTGAACACGGCGTATAATGTAGGCTGTGCATGTTAAGGAAGGCCATGGTGTGCTGCATGTAGCACAGACGGCAAGCCTATAGCGAAGTAGACTCCATGAGACTACGACAGACGCTGCAGTATTTGCCCAGTGACATTTATACATCCCATGTGGTTACTGACTGAACTGGAACAGTGAAGTTCACAAGTGGAGAAATTCTGCCGTAACATTAAGAACTGTTACAGGTCAATACCATGTGAAAGCTGACTGGTGTCTTATTTCTAACGTGTTGCTTTACCACGTGCTCTGATTTTGGAAAACATTGCCTTATGACCCTTGTAACCCTTTCACAAACGCGCATATAATTTTTAGGCACTTTCCCAAAATTATGGAAAATGACTATTAGCTTCGACATGTCTGGCCGTCCGTCTGTCCGCAAGGAGTAACTCGTATCCACTGGACTAAATTTCATGAAATTGGACATTTGCGCATTTTTCGAAAATCTGGCGAGAAAATTCAAGTGTCATTGAAAACTGACAAGAATAATTGACACTTTACATGCAGACCAATATACATTTTTGATAATATCTCGCTGAATCTTCTTAGAATGAGATTTGTTGCAGAAAAGATTTGTAGAGAAAATCAAGACACATGTTATGTTCAATAACTTTTTTCCGAAAATTATGCCGGTTATGAGATAATGCAGAAAAAATATAGTAGAGCCGGGCAGGCCACAGATGACATGGTGCATTCGCATTGCTTGTTGGATATCCTAAGGCTACAAACACATACTCCCGGGACGTATAGTACTTATTGTTTTTTTCACTGCATCAATAAGTGCTCGGCTTTAAATTTGTACTTCTAACGGCTTCGATAAGCCGAGAGTCAACACACATTAAATACAAGCCCACTTGCAAGCCTACCTTTATTTCATAATATGGTTTGAGATTAAGCGAGATTTATAGGAATTTGTGCTAAACGTTTTGTTAATCCGATCTGTCCTAATGAGTGCCTTTGAGGTTTTCAGGGGCAGTATAACCTAGAACCTACTGCAGTCAGTTTTTCTTCACTGAACAGTAGGGGGAGGAGAGGGGTGATTCTATTTTTTGTTGTCGTATAAGTACAGTAGCGTAATGTGTTGACCGCTGTATGAATATCTTCTTCTATTGTAACTAATATTCTGAAATTTACATCGGCAACTTCTCATCTCTTACCACAACCATCTCACATACGTACCTCATACGAACACACTTTGTTTCAAGCTGTTGGTTTTCACCATAATGGCACAGTAAATCGCACTGCTGGCGTTCCCGAACAGATCTGTGCATTGGGATGTCTCCGTAAACCATAAACATAACTTGTAAAAAAAAAATCTTGTGGAAAATATATTCTTACGTATGAACAGATGAAAATTAAATTAAAGCCTTATCACGGGGTTTATCCTTTTAATATTGTGCTTACTGTTACGTTATGTAACTTACACGTTTTAATTTAGCCACAGTAAGTGGCGTGACTGTACAGCAGTAGGTAGAACCTCGGGATATTGAGTATCTGTACGCAAAACATACGCTCACTTCACCTACCTTTCTGACGATGCTAGGAGTGACAGTCGAGAGAATTTGTAATCCTATGGACAGTTTGGTTTCTCAAGGCAGCTATGAACCCTAATCCCTTCGGTCTAAGGTGACAGAACAGATTCTGCTCTTCCATACTCAGAGGCGAATTGGTTTTTGGTTACCTCCGAAAATACCGCACTGTGTTAAATATTATACGTTATGAACATTTCACACAGTGAAACCTCATTAAGCTCTGTAAGGAGTTAATAACATATTTGTTACCTTGTAAACATAAATATTAGCCCCACTATCCAATAAGACGTCGACGGCTCTTATTTTTGTATGACTCAAAATTTGCAAGAATTTCTCTAGAAAGTAACTCTGAAGATGTTACTTACATAGAGCGGGACTTTGGTATATACAAATTTTATCCTTTTGTCGTTAACATTTCTCATTATACATACTGCATAAGTTTCTTCAGACTTCCAAACAAACAATTGGAACTGCAGCTTTCACCAGCTCCAAGCAAGCGTGGTGGCTTCGTTTGTCCTGAATGCCAAGTTTCATGAACTAATTGTACCAGTCAGCCACGCCTTATTTTAGCAAACACGTCGGTCTGTTGCAACAGCTGTGTGCTACACCTGTTATCATAATTCCACTTTCATAAACTACTTATTATCGACGTCTTGTTTCGTGCCGACGCACAACTTTAGACCGCAAAGGCGCGTTTGTTTATGGTGAGGCACTATATGAATATTAATAAACAGCGAATTCGCCAGAAAATGAGTAGTATTTGTTAATTTTAATCCACCAAAATTTTCAGAGTGTGAAATCATTCTAACTAGTCCTCCGTTTAATGAAGAAGTAGAAAGTTTTCAGCCTTACCTCTCTGTTTACAAAAGGGCAAGTCGGATTGCAAGGGGCCAGGCAACTAAGCTGTGTAACACTACTGTGGCGACGTTCGCATGTCAAAATTAAAGCGCTGTACCTGAATTTAGAACGTACACCTGGAGAGTTGGAAGTAAGCCATTACGCTGCAAGCGAACCGTCAGTGTTGATTGGCCGTCCGAAAGCAAACGTCCGCTGCCGCGGTTAATGGCGCGTCCGTGCAGCGAATGTAACTGCAGTTTCCGTCGGTCATGTTGTGTTTCCCACACTAATAGTCCAGTGATAGCGGAAACGTTTAAACCTCGACCTTTTTTTTTTTAGTTTTGTGAAGAAAAACTCGGCGAAGCGTGTAACGTTACGTTTACACTCACGGGGAGACCATCCAATTTAAGTCGGATTGGTCGAATGAATATACCAGTTTATGGATACACCATGTGACTATATTTCGAAATTAATTTACTCGCCAAAGTAACTCAGTAATGGTCTGCCTTTTTATGGAGCGTTTGTTCATTAGCGCGCGCGCACACGCACACATGCACGCACAGATATGCAGAAGCCCATCGTTGCACCCTGCCCTCTTCCAATTCAATTACTCGACTCCCTTCCAATATATTTCTTTTTTAATCCCATTATCTTATTTCCGAACTCTTCCCCCCCCCCCCCCCCCCCCCCCCCCCCCCCCCCCACCCCCCCCCCCCCGCCTCTTCTTTTTTTTTTTTTCTTTTCTTCTTTT
>Ga0123357_10001916_pt1 | contig 22651 bp, 13 predicted proteins | sample TergutEmb28metaG_FD_89873 | JGI IMG/M metagenome (GOLD analysis project Ga0123357, IMG submission 89873) | Embiratermes neotenicus P4 segment gut microbial communities from Petit-Saut dam, French Guiana - Emb289 P4 | ecosystem: Host-associated > Arthropoda: Insects > Digestive system > Gut ... | reverse complement strand
TTTCGCAGTTTTTGGCCAAGAACAACATGACAGTGATCCCCCATCCCCCATACTCACCCGATCTGGCCCCCTGTGACTTTTTCCTCTTCCCCAAGCTGAAGCTTCGGATGAAAGGTCGAAGATTCGACACCATTGAAGAGGTTCAAGAGGAATCACAGCGGGTACTTGACACAATTCGAAAAAGGGACTTCCAGGGATGCTTCCAAGCATGGCAGAAACGCTGGGACCACTGTATTCATGCAAAAGGGGGGTACTTTGAAGGTGATGGAGGAATTTAACATCCAACGTAAACAAACTTCTTTTTACAAGTACTGTCCTGGATCTTTTGGATACATCCTTGTATATATAAAACAATGTAAAGATAATGAAAAATGTTCAAGAAGTGAGGTTCCCTATGACATATTCATAATTTAAATGACAGTTGTGATGACATAAAATGCTCAATTATTTCACTAAGTATCATTATTTTTTGATATAATCCCACAGCGCCCTGATACACTTGTCTCATTTTTGCACAATTTTTACAAGTGTCACAAACAGAAGCACCATATAACATCACTGCTGGTAAGCCTATGTGTCATTTAAGGCAGAGTGTAGTTGTCCTTACCTACTGTGACCAGACTGTTGATAGCTGCTGGACCTATGCTGTTTACAACTTGCACAGACAATCTAACCTTCACTGTACTCTGTGCACAAGGCTTTGTGTACCTCTCACATCACTTTTAGCAGCAGGTGATACACAATATGTAAGTCAACTTTATACACCTTCAATATGTCCCCCCAATTAGTAGTACCAATAAGTTGTTCGCCATTCACAGTAATCTCACATTCCACATTTGATAGAGGATGTTTTAGGACAAGGTTGTGGGTTTATTTAAGGACATGAGGAAGATCAAATATAGCTGCAACTTCTTGCCGCAGAAACCTGAAGAAAGGTATCATTTCAGCAACACCCAAATATTTCCAGTCTGTGACTATGTTGGAACCCATGTCACACACAGTGGCAACAACTTCCAATCCTGCATTGTGACAGGCATGACGGATACCCATGTTATGAATTTTCTACATTTATTTTTACATAGCATGCCTTTTCCCTCATATACCTGCAAGGCACTGGAAGCATGTTTAGAACTTCTTATTCAACTTGAAATAATCCAAAATATTTTCAGACATAACAGCGCATGTATTGCGCATGATGAAAATTGATTCCACGACCCTATGTATAAGTCTCATGGAAGATGTTTTGTGTTTTTCGTATATTCTCTTCCAATCCCGAGTAGGCATTAAAGGCACTTACATTTTTATAGACTGCAGTTTTTCACAGCTGCAAAATTAAAGTCTGAAATATCGATTTTACATTTGTATTCTGTGACATGCTATAGCCTGTACTAAGACAGTAGACACAATGCAAGCATTCAGAAAAGACAGCCAAACATCCTTCTTACACATCAATTTAATTCTGGCTGCTAATTACTGCACTTCAAGGTTTCAGGTTTTCACATCTTATTTCTTTGACATCCATTTCATTACTAGCCTTTCATCCACACTTAGTTATTCCACGTCAGTGGCGCACCCAGGAATTTTGTTTGGGGGGAGGGTTCAACAAATTCAGTTGAAGGAGGAAGACAGAGAGAATGGGGATATGGGGGCAGTAGCCCCCTAGTCAGGGGTTCTGGAGGCAGCTGTAATTTGGTACAAGAAATTTCATTTCATATAGTAAAATTTTATTAATTTTTGGTAATTTGAGACTATTTATGATGACAACCAATTTATTCGTCATTGCTAATGTAAAACAATTGCAAACCGAAGGTAGTTTTAGAATTTTACTGCCTTTTTTTCCGAACATCTTGGGGTGTTGGCATCCTAAATTCAGCAGTTTTTAACACTTTTCACAGTTGGGTTGAGTTTGCCACAATTTTGGAGGGCCTCCGGAATTTCGGGGTGGGGGGTGGGTTTGAACCCCCCCTCAGAATGCCACTGTTCCAAGTGGTTTCTTTCTTTCAGGTTATCCCACCAGAACCATGTATGCATCTCTCTTTTCTTCTGTACTTCATGCATGAACTATCCAACACACCATTCTTGACTTGATCACCTAAATAATCCCATTTTTATTATTTATTTGTATTACATACCCATTTTCATAAATAAACAATAATCTGGCACGGTTGTGTTATTTTACCCTTTTCATTTTTTATGTATTGGTCTTGAACCTGAGACTTCGGTACAGAAGTCCAAAGTCTTACCTCTGACTAATGTTATAAAGTACATTATCCGAAACATAACATAATGTATAGCAGGAGCTAAGAGAACATCTTCCACGTAATTTACGCAACTTTTTCAGAGAACTGTCGTGTGTGAGTTATTCAAAACCCTACTCACCAGTAGCTTTTCATGAAGAATGAAAACGACTGTCCTGGCTAAGACTGGTCACATCTATCCTCTGTAAGATGTTTCTTCTCCTCATCTGTACATAACCAACCACTGTCCTGATGTGGCCAACTGCTACATTGGTGGAGGAAGTCTGCTCCTCTGAAATAGTGATACACCCTCACTATGCAACATGGTGCCATAATGCAGCACATTACAATAGGAGTGACATTACTGGAGTACATTTTATCACCAAGCACTTCATGATGTAAGTCAATATCCATCTGTATAATAAGGCAAGATCCCACACAGTGATACCTTAGCAAAGGTACATTTCCTTTATGTGAAGATGGTCAATTGAAAGGTGTTTAGCCTGCAGATAATGTGGAAAATCTGCCGTCATATCTTCTTAAGTTTCTCCTCCTTATCTTGAAAGTGTCATATCATCTCTACTTTTATGATAAATACCACCACAGCCTTCTTGGTTCAGCAGTGCATTCTTCAGCAATGGACTCTTAATAAACAGCAGAACATGCCTGCACTTTAGCATATGTGATTTAAAAAAATGTTCATGCAATTACACACAAAATGTATAAAATAAAATGCAATTTTTGGAACTCAAAAAGAAATGTAACAAAATACTGTTCACATAATGTGTTCTAATCTGTTCCTGAAAACAGTAACATCAAATTTCAATACCATTAATGGAGCCATTTTTGGTTTGTTATATGTGCAAATACAGGCAGAGTAATTTTAATAGGTGCCCTGCAGGGATACAAACTCACCCTAAAATGTAATCAGATATTTATACAGGCTATTCAGAAACATAAATCCTGTTTTTGCCAAGGCGATACAAGTGCATGTAGGAATGCCACATTTTGAGAATTGGGCCACACTTAACAGGATTTTAAAATTGCATGCAACTGAAGAATGTTTATTTCCATACAACGTACACAACACAATACAGCTAAGGCTATATTCTTTTTTATGTCTGCTATGTGGCATGAATAACTCCCTTATCTTTCCAGGATTTATCTCTGAATATATAACTTCAATCTGGAATCTTCACTGTTCTAAACAGTATGTTACCTTGACTGTGAGGAAGGAGGTTGGGTTTGTGCAATATGGAACAACACATTGTATTCTTGAATGTTCCTTTTATCTGTCTGTACATATCTGTTAATAAACTGGCCTATATACATAAACTGGATCACAACTGGGATTGTCTCTTCAGCCTCAGACAACTGTCACTTCACACGTACTTTCATTACCAAATCCTGTCGCAGATATATACATGTGATGATTATACCTCACAGTTCACATAAGTACATCTGGATCCATCATCCATGGGGTTTCTATAACTATTTTTCATTCACTTTTATAATTTACTCGCAAACCATCAGTGCACAAATTCTACATACGCTGATGTGTTCATCACTTGAACAACTCATACACGTACCTTGCTTCAAGGTTTTCATTAAATATGATAGTTAAAAAATTATCTTATGTAGCCGTCGATTGAACTACAATTAAAACAATAATTTTGCAGTCTCCACACCCCATACCTTATTTGGTTTCTACCAGCCACATCATTCACCACATATCAATGTGATAGTGAAAGATATAGGAAAAACAGTGTATTGCCAACTTCAGAATAGTTTGCTGAACCTGTTGATGGAAATCAATGATAATAACAATAATAATATGGAAGCACAGACTGATAAAACTGAGACACACTAGAAAGTGCAGTTTTTGAGGGGGTGTTATCAGAATTTTGGTTGAAGCCAGAAGACACAGACCAGAAATGGAAACCTTAGAGTGGTTCGTAGAACATTTTTTGATTATTCTGTCTTCGTGATCCAAATAGTTTAAGTACTTTCCATTCAGATGTAAAGATGAGGTAAATATTTGCATTCCTTCACCAACCTTAAATACTAGTCTATTCTGTGTACTCCCCTACAAATGACATTCTTATATTAAACTTTCAAATTCAGTCACAAGAGACCATATTCTGTTTCATTGTCCTGCTGTTCAGGGTAAATATAAATCCATGTATTTAAAAGAGGTTTAAGAGAAAAAAAAGACAATATGAATAAAATCTTGAGAATTAATTACAAAATATTTAATGTGGAATGAGAAACCAACTAGATGTCACTTAGTATTATATTTATTTCTCCTTTATAAGTTGCTCAACATGTTTTGGGCCACCTTTTGCCCATCTTCAGGAGCTGATGACTTAGTGGTATTTTTTCACTTGTGGTGTAGTGCTGTGGCCTTGTAGGCAGTCCATTGGGAAGTATGTAGCACGTTGTGCTACGTACTTCCCAATGGACACACAACCAGCCAACCGGATCTGACTGCCTACAAGGCCATGGCACTACACCACAAGTGAAAAAATACCACTAAGTCGTCAGCTCCTAAAGATGGGCAAAAGGTGGCCCAAAACATGTTGAGCAACTTATAAAGGAGAAATAAATATAATACTAAGTGACATCTAGTTGGTTTCTCATTCCACATTGAACTACGATGCACGATCAACCACACATCAAATTTACAAAATATTTGTTAACATCCATTTCAGAACAAAGAAAATATTTATTTTTCTAAAAGTTCTGCTTGTAAATTGTAAATTGTTTTGCAGTCTTATGGGACAGGGACAGGATAAAAGTTTTATACACACGATAATCTTTCCAGAACTACCAGTCTGTGGTATCAACTCAGATAGTTCAACCAACAGACAAATCTAATAATTTGGCATTAATACCCATTTCAAGTAAGAGTGATATACATTATCCACAACCTGCAACTCTGAAAACTGTAAAACAGAAAACAGTGGCTGACACAGAAGGAAAGGGCAGAAGGGAGAAAACTTGTATCAGGACAACTGCCAAGCTTAGTCAATGCCACAAAGAAGCCAATATCCATATTATGTATAGATAATTATTATCAGTGGTTTTTGGTAAGATTCAGCTCTTTGTAACAGAGACAGTGTTCAAACAAATTGTATCTCCTTAAACTATAAACCATAGTAACTTCATGACACACATTCATTAATTACTATATCCTTTACAACAACTTACCATTCTAAAACGTTCTTTTAAAGCAGAGTGGGGGAGGGTTTTCAAAATCATGCATAGTACTGAAATTTTGCCATAGTCATCAGCTATTCAATTTAATCAGGTGGAGATCTTGAGTCAAATTCCACCAAGAATCACTTTCATTTTCTTATGAGGGGCTGTAAACATGATTACCTAATTAGTCCAGTCAAGACAATGGACCACCACAATGCAGCTCATTAAAATTAATATAAATTAATCGAGTCTGATATGAGGCCTTCACTTTTCTGCAAGGTTACACAGCATAAGTTGGTAGGTCATTACCAATATTCTGACACAATTCCATCTCCAAGGGTCAAATAGTCCAAGAAGATGAATGAAAAATCTGACTTGTTGCGAGCCATCAGGCTCATCCTCAGGGGCCATACACAACATGTAATCTAATGCAGTTTAAGCAAGAAATTAAGAAGTCTTAACAGGTTGAGTATGTGTGAATTATGATAATAATGTGTAAACTTCAATAGCACGTATATGGTGTATGTCCCTGAGGACGAATATAAAGTTTGTAAGCATTTTGGGTGTGAATGCAACATATAGAATTATGACAATGGTTGCACATGAGTAATTTCAGCAGCATTTACAAGAACTTTTTCCATCATCATAAAAATACTCAAAACAACATACTATGTTTCAGAACAAATATGCTTCTGAAACATGGTGTGTTGTTTTGATTATTTTTATGACAACGCAAAAAGTTCTTTTGGTCGCTGCTTATATTACTCAAGGTGGGTACGGTTCACTGATAATAATATTAATATTTTATATTGTGATGTTACAGGGTATAGATCTGCTGATAGTCAAATGGAATGAACCCCACTGTGAAAGTAGTTTTGCTGTGATTAATTCATGCTAATAATCTGAAAGATGACTATGATGCCAGCAGTGTTTGAACAGTGACCTTGGCAAAACACACCGGAATAAGCTGATCAGTAACACCACTTATTAGGCATCTGCTAGCAGTTACCACTGAGTGCAATACAGGGAAAGGAATGGAAAGTAACAGGAATAACTTTCTGTAAAATACTAGATGGGAAGACAGAAATAAGTAATAAATCTCACAATAGGGACCAAATGTTGAACCTCAAACATGCATGAGACAAAAGTTATCCATGCACCAAAATTTAAAACTTTGTACACAACCCTTACCCTGTAAGCGTCACACTATCACTAGTCTTCATAGTCATAAATATTCTGAGGCCATGCACTCCTTCCCTCTCTCTGTTTAATATTACACATCTGGAAATAAGCATAAATCCACAATCCAAAGAAGACAAGAGAACTTGTAACATTTTTCAGGTACAAAATAGACGTGGAAAATTTAGCATTCTAAGTTACTTCCTGATGACTAGCATTAAAGAAACACATGAAATTTATGTGTATTCAAGAATGTAGAGTGGACATGCTAAGGAATTACCCCAAGATCTGTAAATACTAGGCTCTGAATTTGTGACTAGTATCAACTGTGAAGAAAGGAGTATTGTCCCAGTCGGATCTCATGAGGAGTGGGATGTTTATTCAAACTGTGACCACTGTGTTCACTTCAAACAAAATGCCCATAATATCAAAAGTAAATAAGCAGTCACATTGCATATCTGCTGTTCATTTAACAATGCTTTCAGCAACTATAAATGTAGAGCTTTAAATGATTAGATAACTGTAAATAAATAAACATGAAAGGGTGTGGGAGGAAGCAGCCATGGCCCAATTTAATGTAATATCCCAGCATCTGCCTGAAACGAGTGAAAAAATAGTGAAGAACATGCCAGCACAGCTGGCGTTTCAGCCCAGATTAAACCAGGCATTTTGAAAATACGAGCCAGAAGCATTATCAATTATGCTAAATTACTCAGTTTGCATTATATAAATTATGCACTCTCATGAATGTCTTTCATAAGATCCGACATCTACAACTTCAGTTCTAAAAGTATGAGTACTGACCAATGATGCAAAAACTATCTATTTATTATCTTTCATCTTAGAATGGTGACAGGGAAGGTCAGCTCACTCAACAGCATCTACATATGACTCTGGTGAAATGCTTCTTGTCATAACTAATGCTGGTCACATGGTGAGATATCACATGGATATGTGTGTGTGAAGAAGGAATAAAATTAAGAACTAGAAACTGCATAATGGAAACCAACCAATTTGGGTTGCATACAATGAAGTAAACCTTCCCTGTACCCCATAGTACACAGTGCAAATTAGATGGCAGAAACGAAAACTCCAGAAATAAAGAAACATTGTAAACTCAACTAACAGAACATCCAAACACGTAACAAAATTTTGAAAACACAATCCTTCAACTAAATTTTAAAAGAAATAAGTTGCACAAATACTTGCAATACTGGTCTATCAATGTAGAAAACAAAATGAAAAATGAAACAGTAGGAAGTCGTGGAAGTCTTGAATGAGAAATAATGAGTATTTTTGCTTGATGTAGCTTCTTCCTGTCCTTATAATCCAGCTGAGAAGCTACACTCCGCATTATCATCCAGCTCAATAATTTCACGAAAGACCCAATAGCATATGAAGCACCTAAAATGACAGAATCACGCAGCAGCAGGAGCAGGTGCAGCTTCTGACGCTGAGTCCTCAATATTCACATCTTGAAACGTCCGTTGTGGACTAAGTAAGTCTTTAGCTCTATTCTCCCATAGTTGCACATTGTCATGTATTCGCTTAGTGTTGTCTGCGACAAATGCATCTGGTGAACCATAGGCTGGTGGATTCGCATATGGATCATAGCCCAACACAGACAGCATGGGCGCAATGTCAGCCATGTCTCGCACTACATCATCCGGTATATTGCCCACCCACTTGGACAGTGCTTCCAAATTTACGGGTTTTATCACCTGGTCTGATGACCGCTCCACTCTAAAAATAATTGCACATGCCTGCATTAGTTATAAGTAGTGATATAGCCAGAATCGGTGCCAGTTCTGTATAAATGAAATAGACTTTATAACAGATTTCATGCACAGCAAAATATTATCTTCTTTTAGTTGTATTGCTGAAGAATCAAGTCTTCTACATTGTTTCACCATGTCAACCAGTTAGTAGTTACTGACATTTGGAAGGACCACAGTAGCATCATACTCTGAGCCAAGCATACTTTTTTCACTACTTGACTCTAAAGGTAAGAACACTACATTTCTCTGAAATGTCAGCAACCATTTTCCACTTGCCAATGCATAACTTCCCAGAAGACTTAAACTGTCAATAATGCATATTTCTCTCAGCAGCAAAAGTTTAGCTGCAAAATATTAAAATAATACAGTTCATGAACATTCTTCAACTAGAATGGAAACTGCGTTCTAAGTGAGTAGCATAAAATATAAAATATCATGTTACAATGACATATCAACACAACATATCCTGGCAGTTATTGTACAGTTGTCCATTCCATGCCATTTTTATATGAAAGTACACCATTTATAAGATTGTGCATTCAGTTGGTGTAATAAATGGAGTACTTTAATATCCCAGCTGGTTTTGAACAAGCTGTTTCTGAGAGCAAAATGTTTTATTAGGCAGAATTAAGTGGAAATGTTTAAATCACAGAGAAGTGTTCTATTTACTGACACTGTCAATTGCTAATATTACACTGCATCACTATCTAAATTTAATTAGCTGGTATACTGTGTTGGCATGCATACCACCAACCCCCCCACCCACCCCCCCTCCCAACTGGATATATGATGTATTGGTATACTTTTATTGAGCAATTCTGTCAGTAAATATGTTTATAGTATTAAAAGTGGAGAGATAAATATGAGTATGGTACATTTGTAGAATGATACTGAAATGGGAAAACTGAAGTACTTGGAGAAAAACATGTCCCAGTGCCACTCTGTCCACCACAAATCCCACATGAACTGGTCTGGGACTGAACCTGGGTCTCTGCAGTGAGAAGCCCGCAACTAACCTGAGACACGGAATAGTTTAAAAACTATGTTGAATGTAAAAATAAGCCAACAGAAATTAATTTTTCTTCTCATTCCACACAACCAGAAACATGTAGATTTTTTCATAATTTTCAACATGCTAGTCACTATGCACCAACAACTGGTGATTTAATTGGTTAACTGGGAGGAATGACGCATAAAACTACCAAAGCAGTTACCATTTCATCTCTACAAGAACATACTGAGCAAGTTTCCTCAAGTAGTAACATTACTGACATATGCTTCAGAGGTGTCCAGTTCATATCTCAGCCAGAACACTGACTATCATGACATAGGTTTTACTTTATTTCCCTCAGCCTCCCTAGGCAAATGTCAGGATAGTATACTAATTTGGCAATTACTGCTTCTTTACCACCCTCTTTCGAAATAATTATTCACCATCATCCAACAACTTGACTCTAAAATAAGTTAAGTTACTGACAGCATTGCTAATAAACTACAACTGTATACACATTGTGCAACAATATATAATGGACTGGACTTACTTTGACAATGAGACACCACCTGGCTTGTTGATAAGTTCATCGTGGTGAAGAACAGATTCATTCCATGGGATGTCAAGGAACTGAAGAATACGACGCATCCACTCACCAGGATGCAAGACAAGTTGTTCATAGTATACCATGAAGCAACGCGAGGGTCCCACTTCACGGCACTGGTTATACATAGTCTGAATTGCCGAGTTCCACTTTGTCAGACATTGGCGATAGCTCGTCAGATCAAACCCTGTGATAGTCACCTACACAAACATTGTCATTTGAAATGTGATACTGAGCAGACCAATTCAAAGGTACAAAGTGAATGTTAATCTGTCCCTGTCCATGCCATGGATGCATATAGTGGGTGCTGAAGTATAGTTACAATCATTCTTAACCTCAGCGCTAAACGGAAATGAGTGGTCAACATCATGCCCTGGCCATTTTACCCCCAAGGAAGAACCCCAGTATGCAGTGAATAGGAGGCTGAGTGGGCCCCACAGCCAGTCTGGACATTGTGGAGAAGAAAAAAAGCTCTTCCCCTCACTGAGATTCAAAACATGGACTGTCAAGCCCATAAGCCTAGTCACGTTACCAACTATGCTATCAAGGCCCTACTAGGTTCTTACATATTAAAATAATATATCAGAATTACTTTAAGTATACAGCGCCAAGTGTTTGTGCACAGGAAAACAAAAATTTTTCATAAGTTCAAATTAATTTCAAATTCTTTGTTGTCTACATTTTCCATATCCAGAATGTTGAGACAAGGGAAGAAAATTGTAAATTACAAAACCATTTTTTTTCTGACCAGTTTCTTCCAGAAAATAATGGGTATACGGTATTACTGAATTTGTGATGTTAAGTGACTGGCCTTAGGGGGACCATGCAACCTCCTGTGCAATGGGAACCAGCTCACTTTCCCAAGATTAAAGCGGCCGGGGCATGATGTTGACCATCCACCCTCACCTCGCACTGATGTTACAGAAAGAGTAGACGTACGACTCTACTCCCTCTCTGGGCTTCATGGCCTGTTCTAGGATGAACTTTACTTCACATTGTTGCATATGGGTCACTTACATGTTAAATGTAACATATGCCTATTTTTTAAGCTATACATAAAGAAAATGAACGGCAATTAAAAGTAGCAGATTACTCTTTTTGGAATATGACACTAGATAGTCTGCTGATAGGTACCAACATTTCAGAAGAACCTGCTGCCTCTATCCTCATGTTATGTGAGCAAAAAATGGTCAAAAACAGAGATACATGAGGACAAGGAGAGGGGCTGAGAGTGAGCCCATAGAATTTGTGTGCCTGAATTTGAGATGGGGACCTTAAAGGATTTGAACTTGAGAAGAAGCAAGGAAGAAAGGTCAATTTTTTAGGAAGGTGAAGCAATGAAGGAAAAAAGATAAAACTAAGTAAATTAAAAATAAAAATGACACTAATAAATAAAAACCCAAAACATAAAAAAAGGCAAGTTAGGAAAATAGTTGAAGAAAAAAATAAATAAGCAAAAAAGGAACTATTATTCATGGCCCTGAGAAGAGCAGTTTCAGACAGTCTTAAGAACAGCCACATTGCAGAGATTTCAAACCATGGTAAATACTCTGAAGTAGGGAGCAGATGAAAGGATTCCATTACTCGCTCACACTGAGGGTGCCCCTTCAATCCTGCTCTTCTGGAATCAGTTGTTTTTTTTAATATTTTCACATATCTAAGTGGTTTACTTGTCTTTTTTCCGTAGCTACTTTAGTTCATACAAGTAATTTGTCCTCTTAGTTCACTTTCATAAAAAAATGAACTGAATTAAAGTTTATTATTTACATCACTGTCAGTGGCAATATTATTATTTTAACAGTAGCGTAACAAACTATGATACTTCAGTCAATACACAGTCTGAATAGGCTACATAGCCAGTGCTTGATTCATGGCATACATGTTGGAAATGTTGCTATTTACTGTTGCCCCTGACCCATTCAGCCTCCTATTCAGTTTAGGATTCTTTAAACAAGCTAAAGATGACTGGAGCTTAAAACTGGTACTTCATTGCACATTCGCTCCATGACCATTGAACAGGTTGGCATTATCACCATGACCAGCACTGCCAGCTCAGTAGATTGGCACATACTCCTTACCTTTCTGGATATGATAGAATGCACAGTAGCACGGCCATCACGTAACATAAAAATAAACTTGGCTTGTGGAAAAAGCTCCGAGAGATATGATGCAGATTTGAAGGTCAAAGGATCTTTGTTGCACAGCCTTGGTGCTGGATCACCATGCCTTGCGATCACCTCCAGACAGAATGCAGCAATGGCTGAGTCCAGCACCTACAATGAGATGTGAACAGAAGTGAATAAAAAGCAGTGTTGTTGTCCAGTGCCAAAAGCAAACGTGGTGTGTTTCACTTAACACTGTTAGCCTTTGTTTACTTGAGAGAATACAAAGGGCAAATTCTTTCTCAAGAATGCTGACAGGCTGCAGTGGGTAACACATAGCAGTATATTTAAAATGCCTTCCAGTTCACACTACACTAGTAACTAGATTCATAATTTCTACAGCAAATTTAAAATTCCGTATCAAACATAAGTTGTACATCAACCAACACACTCTGTAGAATCATTACCTACCTCCTTTGATAGACCTGCTTCTTCTAATCGAACGCTTTCCTTTTGGGACTTAAGCCAATGAGATCTCATCTGGAGAATTCGAGGAATGACTCGTGTCTCCTGGCCACACCTATGTACAATAAGATTACAAAAGCAGCAAGTGTGACTGATCTAGCTGTATTGATAAAACCTACTTTCCTAAGTGTTGGTCTCTTAGTTTAATATGAGAGGAATGGTTTTGATTTTGAAGTTATTGCTTTAAAGATCTCTCTGTCTAATTAAGAGGCACATCATCATAATTATTAATACACAGACCTTCAAGATGGGTTCATTAAAACTGTCAACCAACCCATTTACAGCAGTGACCAATACTGTCATTTTCCAAACATATCTAAGTAAACCAACCCTGGTAAAGCATACAGGTGCTTATGAGTTTCACTGCTGCCTTGTGTCACCTCTGGATATAATCTAGCAATTACTTCACTAACATACCTAATTGGGTCTAAGTTACAGGTGGGAACTTGCTTAAAGAAATCAATAACAATCCACATGGCCATGTAACATGATGTTACTACTCACCTGACATCAGGGTGTGCATCAAGCATAGCTCGCATGAGGGTTGTGCCTGACCGGGGTACACCACCAATAAAGATGAGTGGCATGTATCTATCATAAGGATATACCTTCCTGTCTTCTCCCATGATGTAAGTCTGAAACAATCATTTTATTTCAAACTAAGTGCTGAAAATATAACTTTTATATTCACTACCAAAAATAATCTTATTTTTTATATTTTTCATGCATTTCAGGGCAGTGTGCCAGAAAACCCTTAGGTCAGTGGCTTCAGATAGCCTCCAACTCAATGAATTCACATTCTAATGATTAAAACAATACTGAAGTAACACATACACATAACTAGCATTAACACATTATGTATAGGTTTTGTATGGCCTCTGTTATGCTAATGGGCTAAGCAGAGGTGATCCTGGCAGCCTGTGGATGAAAACTGATACAATAATTCACATTAGTTTATGCTCTGGCTTTTTACACATGTCCCACATATAACAAGATCCATTAATTTCCATAACTTTCTAAGTCATAAAGTTGAGATATATGGCACTAGGGGAAACTTTTCCTCACCCTCTAAAGTGCTAAACACCAAACCCACACATAAATAAACATTTCTTAAGTTCTCTCACATATGTAAAAATAAACCACAGAGCTGGATCATGTGATATTAAGATACAGAGCCTATTAAACACAACAAACCATACATTAAATTCTTTATATGAGTTATCCTTATTGGTTGTAGCATTTATCTTCATTCAGGCCGTTCTTGAATCTTAACTCACTAATTTCTCTGCTATATGACACCACTTCAGTTATTGATGAAACAAATATGGTTTAAATATAGTACAGCAGACACACCTAACAAGATGGACAATGTACACATAACACTGAGGCATGTTCACTTAACCACTGTTGCCATGGAAAATCATTACGTAATGCCTATCCTAAGTGTCTCCCTGTGGCCTTAGTTACCCAGCATGCAAAGCGCATGCACCATATTATATTATAGCCTGCAGCCTGTCCACATTATCTCATAAACTGCATGATTTTAAGTAAAGGTTATTGAACACAAAATGTGAGGCTTGATTTTCTCCACAACTTTTTGTCTGAAACATTTCTCTTTCTTAAAAGAATTCAGCGAGATACTATCATAGATGGGGGAAGGCGGTGGCACAATTGGTGGTGGCACTAAGCTGCAAGCCAGAATGCCGCGGGTTCGATTCCCGATTATGTCATTGGAATTTGTTATTGACCTAATCCTTCAGGCTTGCACAACTCAGCCTCAAACAGGAATGAGCACCAGGAATATTTCCTGGGAGGTAGGGCTGACAACCTTACCACCCAGGAGCCTCAACCTCCTGGAAACCTCTGGGCCTGTCCAGGCCTATGCAGGGTTTGCTTTACCTTTTAGTGCTCTAGTAGGTCTTCATGTAGAGTACCCATTATTTTCAGATTTTAATGAAACTAGCATTTTTCGTCAGATTTTCGAAAAGTTCTCAAATATTAAATTTCATGAAATCTGTCCAGTGGGAGATGAGTTGTTCCATGCGGACGGATAGACGGATGGACAAACATGACGAAGCTAATAGTAGCTTTCCGCAGATTTGCGAACACGCCTAAAAATGATTGGGGTACCATCAGCAGATATCAAACTGGGCCAAGACATAATGTTTCATGTGGTTCACACCACTATTTTATGCACTCAGCATGTTGCGCGTTTAAATTTTACTTAATGAATACTTTGTGAACGCCTCTCAAAACCAGTCACCACGTGTCAAAGGTTCTACATTGAAAAGTGTTATTGTTGCATATTGGTATTACTGAACATTAGCAAATATTCAGGCGGAGTGTCATGAGAACCAGTTCATTAGGGTCTGCCACAAGGATGTTAGCACTTAAATGAGGAAATGACAGATAAAGAGGTCAGAAGTTTTAAAGTGTTCTTTCAACAGCAAATTTGTCGAGAATATGCTAAAGCTTGACATAACACCTACATGAATAGAGATCATAGACAAATTAATGTAATACAAGCATAACATTCTATCCTGCATTAACAAAGCACTCACATTTCTGGGCATCATAATGGGCCTGTGGTCATCCCAGCCAGCACAAGATGTCAGGAGGCGATACAGCACCCACGCTGCGAGCAACGTGGCGACCAGACAGAGAGCCAACTTGCGCCCTCCTCGGCCCATTCTACCTCTACCTCATGGCGAGTGTATTTCTGCAATACAATGCAACCTAACCATGAGCATTCAGAATACAACTACCTGGCAACACTGGTTATCCATAAAACTAACTACACTTTTTTTGTTTTGGTGTTATGACTGTAATGATTATCCTGGAAATGAAACAGCACACACTGGACCTGGAAAACAAAGGATGCATTTATTATTTATTTGTACCAACAAATACATACACACACACATATATATATATATATATATATATATATATATATAAAGTGCACCCTTGTACAGGCACTGAGGCTCTGTACAGGCTGCACGGCCCATAGGGGGAGTAGAGGTATAGCTCTACTCTTTCTTGACTATGGCACTAGAAGGGGTTGAGAGGTCAGCGTCATGCCCTGGCCGCTCTTTACCCCCGGGAAAGACCCGGTACCCATTGTACAGGAGGCTGGGTGGGCCCCAGAGCCAGTCTGGACAGGTGTGGAAAATCTCGCCCTCACTGGGATTCGTTCCTCGGACCATCCAGCCCTAGCCAGTCGCTATACCGACTGCGCTACCTGGCACACACACACACACAACACACACACACACATATATATATATATATATACGTACTAAAATATTAATTATATTACAAACGCTCCTGCATGTTGTGGTAATTCTGCACCATCTTCAGGGAGCTTTGATACTGCATTTGCTAAAGTTATAAGATATTAAAATTATAGAAATTACTTAAAACTGTAGATCATTGTATGATAAAATCTGTGCTGTTGATAAAATGTTCATATGCAATTCAAAAGTCTGGGGGTTAAGTGTTTAGTTCTACACATTTTGTTGATCTACTGTTTTAGGCATTTCAACAATTTTAATATTTTATAACTTTAGCAAACACAATATCTAAGCTCCCTGAAGATGGTGCAGAGGCACCGAAATATGTAGAAGCATTTTAATATAATTAATATATATATGTGTGTGTGTGTGTGTGTGCATTTGTTGGTACAAATAAATAATTATCAATAAAAATGCATGGTATGTAAATAGAAACAAAGGAAACAGTCTCAACAAACTGGCACTGAACTGACTTTATCATTCACATTTCAATCAGCAGAGTCTACAAAGTCCTGTTCTTATTCTACAAATATATTACACAATGACCAAAACCGATAGAAATATGCAGCCTGATGCAAATTGTTCCATAACTCAAAAAAGTTTAGGCGTGCTTTAGTCCACCTCAACTTGGACATCCCCATTGGTTCTGATCACATCAAGCCAATAGTCCTGTTCTGCCCATGTACAAGTCAACATTCCTTTCGCTACACTTCGGATTTCTTCGATCAGCCTGCAACGTAAAACTTGGTTTCAAATCGGAGTATACGCGTGCTCTCAGAATAATAGGTCTCCAAGACATTTCATTACATGGTGGTCGGTTTGTGATGTGCTACGAGTACAATTAGAATTATCTGGTACAGTTTTCTTACCTGAAACCATAAATGCACACCAATGTGTTCCATAATGACAATACAGCGTGATTCAAAGAGATGGACTCAATTTCATACTGTTTTTACTGTTCAATTGAGTCCATCTTTTTGAATCACCCTGTATATTGTAACACCGATTGTGACAGAATCTATGCCTTTTTATTTCAGCAAGAAAGTGCAACAGCTCATACTGCAAACAATTCCGTGCGTTTTGAATACATTCATTATTTTAATAATAATAATAATAATAATAATAATAATAATAAAAGGTGGTACCAGTAATAATAGGGGCGACTGGGACTATTTCAAAGTCATTTAGAAAATACATGAGCAACATACCAGGGAACCATGAAGTCAAGGAACTACAGAAAACAGCCATATTGGGCACTGCACACTTACTTCAGAAAGTCCTAATGTAAAAGTATGTACAATAGATTCAACACTGAAAATACCGATATAAGCACCATGAATAGTAACAACAGGATAGCTGCAACACTGTATTCCCTAGGGACACAGTCTGGCTCAGAAATATAAGCATAAATACCCTGCATAAAGGAGATGATGATGATGATGACAATAATAATAATAATAATAATAATAATAATCCGAGGGTGCTTTCTTGCAGGTCGTCTTCAGTGCGAGGATTATTACTGTACAAGTTATCCTTTAATACGGTATGTTCCACAGATAAAGAATCAAAATTGGATTGTCGGGATTATTTTTTTGAAACCATCAAATCACACCGACTTGTTACCACACCCCTGATACCATTCGTGCATGACGATACGAATTTTATTTAAATCATATGAGTTCTTTACAGACTGTTTTTTGTGACAGAATAATAAACAGCCGATTGTGACCTCCTCGTTCGCCTTATCTAAACCCATGCAATTTACACTTGTGTGGCACGTTAAAGAACACAGTCCACAGTCAACAAGCTTCACACTGACAACCAACTGACAGCAGTCAAAGTACAGTGTTTTAAATTTCACCAGTAGGACTGCGAAGCGTAACGAACGTGTTTGTTACGTGTGGTGCCTGTCAGCGAGCCAAAGGATACCATCTGCAGTATCGTGGCGTCATGTCACACAAAATAACGTTCATGTACGTAGTATTATACACCATACAGTTCTCTTTACACCAACGTATGTAACGCAGTCTGACGAAAATGACTCTAACACTGGTGGCAATGACGTACTATTACACTTAGGGAACTTCCTTTCATCACACATGAAAAATCCAAAACTTCTGAGAATGGTCACTTCCTTCAGGACAAATATAAAGTTGGAATTCCTGCCTTCTCTGCAGGATCCGTTAGATAAAGACGACATAAGAAGTTTTCGGGAAAGAAAAAATCTCTTGTCCCTAGCAGTCGAAACCCCCATCATCCAGCCAGCAGCGTAGTCATTACACTCGCACTGGCTTACTGTTCCTTTACAATTATAAACACTAACGCCTCTAATGACAAAGGAGAGTCAAACTGGGGGTGTGACACTTCTCTCTTCTCACTTCAGTAGCTAATCGTGGCAATCTACACTTCAATGTCGCCTAGGCTTGTCCCCCCAGTATGCAGTCACCTGTTTTATAATATTAGCTTATGTCCTTTTACGATTTTGCTAGGCGTCTGCGAAGTCCTTCTTACAGAAGGACTTCGCAGACGCCTAGCAAAATCAGAACACAGAAAAAATCAGCAACATAAACTAATCTGTCATAAATTTCTGGAACATGACAAGCTTGTATAAAGAAAAGGAATCAATGAAGTATTTTGACCCACTTTTATAGTGTTTTATAAGTACACTGTGTTTATAAATATTTTATAAAGCTTAATTTTGTCGACAGCATTCGTTTACCGGTTCACAATCTCAGATTAATAAAGACGTTTACTGCCTCTCATTGTTTCACGATAAAAAAAGTTCCCTGTCTTAACGGTTTTTATCTCAGTAATTAACCCTTTGACGCCTAACGACGACTATAGTGGTCGTACCGCACTGCTAACCTCTAAACGTTGCATTTTGTATATTTATTCAACAAATATAGGTACTGAATATTTTAAACATGGTATATACTCTCCGTTTCTTCTCCTTCAAAATGCAGTTTGTTTCGTAGATCTAACGTATTTGGTTCCTGTATTATTCACATTTTATATACAGAGTGTGCTAAAATTAAAAAAAAAAATAATTCCGGCGCCAAAAGGTTAACCAACTTGATGCACAAAATTTCTGTTTTACAATAAGTTTCTTTCATGCCTCTACATGTTTCAAGCACATGTGCTCATCATTAGGAGGTCAAAATTGCATTACACAGCCTCTGGTATCATCACACCTATAGGTGTGATGATACCAGGTGGTGCCAACAACAACATTTTGGTGTAGGGTCTGCTTGATATGCTGTTACACCCACCTGTGTCTTCAACTGTGAGTCGGCGTTACGCGGATGGAGATGTGTGCATACAAGAATAAAAGTCAATAAACTGATTCGTTGAGTGAATGGACTGAGGCATTTACCCACATACACTACACGTGGAAAGTCGTAATCATGTACGGTGAAGTGGTAAAGACTGGACAGGAAGCAATCGTAGTCTCCATGATATCTCGGCATCATCAGTGAAGAACAATGCATTTATCAGCTTCCTCATCTCTCTAAGTAGTGTATATGTGAAAATACAGTATTTGAAGCTGTGAAGCATGAGTTTCGGCAAAATAATAAGTAAAAATACAGTTCCTACCGGACAGGAATTACAATTCGTCTGCATTAAAAAGACAAACCGGTGAATACTGTGCGTACAGAAATCGGTCTTTATTCTTAAAGGAAACAAATGCATCGTTTGGGAAAACGGAGAGCTTTTCAATGTCAAAGCAGCCTGCTACAAACAAATTACCACCGTGCTTTACAGTGTTATACTTTTTAACAGCTGAGCTATCCAACCTAACATAAAAAGTCATTTGGGACTGGCTATACATAAACAGACAGAAATCAGAACGCATCTATACACTCTACTTTTCAAACCGTTTATCATACAGAAGAATCGGTGCAGTGAAAACTTCTTTGGTGACACTGTCTGCTAAAACTTCAGTTTCGAAACAATCACAGCAGCTTACATACAAGGCGGTCAATCATGTGCTGTGGTCATTCCTTCAACATGAGAAGATGGTAAATCTTTCGGGTATTGGTATCCTGTAGGACTAACGCTGATACCGAAATTTCGGAGGAACGCGCTGCCTCCGTCTTGAGGGTGATGGAATTATGTCTAGGCAGACACCGAAGAGATTACAGGGATGTATTACACTCGCATAGGTGTGCTGCAGGAGGCACGGTATCACAGCCAGAACAACATCGCTGAACAATGCCCGCCATGAAAGACAGAAAACCTGCACACGAAGCATAACAGACCACGTGAACACAAGAGATAATTGTACCCATTAGATTACGTAATACTGCATTTATTTGTATAATATGAGGGAGCACTAGTACTAACATGCTGTGTGGATATGATAGCGATACTCCATAGTAACTCTGTTATACAGTGAAGAATTTTATTCATTAGGCCTGCTATTTTGGTAAATGCAAGGAATGGGGAACAAATATGCTTAAAGTCCACAAAAAACTTGACATAAATATCAATTTACTCTAAAAAAAATAGAAAACAAAAACCAGATATTAAACTTTTAGTGCATAATGTTACGTGTTTTATTTTTAACCACTTTTGCAACGTCGATAAATTTAACCCTGATCTTATATACAGCCATCATCTCACTGGTAGCGGTAGACTTCAAAGCCCTAATTCCGGACGATAGTGGATAGTGGTGTGGGTCGTGCTGACGTTATTGTTATAGTTTTGTACACGCAACTGCAGCTGTACAGCCTTTCACACACACATCAAAATCTCTCCAAAGTGGTTATAATTTGCAAGTATTTTATTTTGTACGAATGCTCGAGGGCCACAAAAAATCGGCGGGTGGGCCGTAGTTGGATATCCCTGGCATAAACAACACCTCTTCTTTTAATTGCACGTCAGTTTCTGAGACAGTGACATGGCGATTTGGCAACAGAGATAATGACCACGAAATACTGGAGTGTAGTGCACATATATACATGCAAATATCGGTGACATATTGTGCACTTCTACGTGTACGTGAGGCTGGAGTGTGAGAAGTCTGTGGAACACTGAACCCGTAATTAACAAACGGATAAGTGTGGCCTCTGACATAACGTTGTCACCAAGCGTAAACATTGTGACACTTGAAAACCGCAGAGAAACATCCCACGTCCAAGATATGAACTGAGGTTGTAGTGAAGGCTAAGCTAAGCTCCGCCTGCAATATATGAGGACAAGTGAAATATGGGGTAGCCCAGTGAAAGCGATGCGATGTCACGGAATTTCATAACGTCCAGCAAGCTTGGAACAGTTCTAGGATACTATACATCTGTGATGACTTTAGTCGATTCGTACAGACTGCAATAATGTATGTTTATTACTCCTGCTTCGTAAGCGGGGAGTCCCCAGTTCGAAACTCCGTTTTAAGGTAAAGCATTAGGTATAAGCTTTTCATATTATTCGTCAGACCTTATATTGGCACGTAAGTTGGAAGAATATATTAGATAGACCGAGGCCGATGACTTTACACTCACAATCCATAACGATATTGTTTCAAATGGTGACAAGAAAAGGCCCACTGGGATACATTATTCTGTTTCCGCCATCACGAATCAGATAAAAATCTGAAGTCAGGATGTTGGTAATATGTCTGAGAGATGATAAGGATACCTCCACAATACGAAATGGTTGGTTCACACTACGCTAATTTACCCGGTTACAGTTCATAACTCTCCTAAAGTAACGTATGTAAACATTTGAGCGCTCTAAATATTAAAGTTTAACAAAACTAGAAGAACTGTGTCTTCATCCCAACTGGTGGGGGGATTCAAACTCATAATTTATCATGCTTCACTTAATTCTGTACACTTGCTACATTTGTGATATTCCTTCCACGAAACCAGGCCATTTCGACGCTACGCTTGGACTACCTCAAAATTTCTTTTTAGACATTTTTAATGGACCCTAAATTTTAAGTAGGTTGGGCTACTAACGTTTTAACCACAAGCCACAGACCCACGAAATTTTTCAAGCTTTTCTCGCTGTGGAAGTTTTGTTCCCAAAAAAGATTGGTCAACCTACGATGGAAAACCCTCTTTGTTACCTGACCAATCATTGACGTCGAAGACAAATTTGTCGAAAATGTCACTTCCGGCACACGAAACGACGAGAGACGTGAGTTAACACGTACCAAGGGGTGGGTGTTTTTTCGTCATCGACAAACTCACCGCCTACTACCACGACGCGCGTCTCTTTAATGATGAAACGAAATGTCAAGCTTGCAATGACTTCTTTCATAAAAACATTATCCTTAAGTTCTACGGTGTCATGTATCCGTAATACCTGCTTTTTTGTTCGCCGGAGGGTATACACATTATGACCCTGAGGACGGAATCCGTGCGCCTAACATCACTGAGCCACGCCGTGCAACTCAACCTTTCGCCCACTCCAACAACCGTGATTAACAGCGTCCATCTCTGTGGCAGGTATTGTACAGTGAAGAGGCCAGGTAACAGATGTGTGGACAGCAGTAGGTTCACAGTGGAGAGCGGCAGTGACAAATGTTATCCGACATTGCGTATATTCTGAAGGCATCACAGCGGCGATAAGGTAGGCTAAAAAAGGGACAACCTCTCGGCAACGTTCGTCCGCACCACGCTTAAACCGAAACCATTTGCATAATTCTGTGGTTACTAAAATGAACATAATTAAAATACAGAAATTCAGATGGGCATTACCACATCTGCCGTATTCTATAACAAAGATGCGCCGGGGGGG
>Ga0123357_10001915_pt1 | contig 22651 bp, 37 predicted proteins | sample TergutEmb28metaG_FD_89873 | JGI IMG/M metagenome (GOLD analysis project Ga0123357, IMG submission 89873) | Embiratermes neotenicus P4 segment gut microbial communities from Petit-Saut dam, French Guiana - Emb289 P4 | ecosystem: Host-associated > Arthropoda: Insects > Digestive system > Gut ... | reverse complement strand
TCTCGCATCCGCATCGCCTGACGGCGCATTTCGTCTTGGGCTTCTCGCGGCAACTTCCGGGCATCTGTCTTTTCCATGCGCCGCATTATATCACGTTATTGTATTTAATTGCCGGGTTAATAACTTCCCACCCCGCCTGTAGATCGTTCCGTAGGGGAGACCGTCCCCGGTCTCCAGCTTCGGGCGAAAGCTCGACAAACGGGCGACCGAGGACGGTCGCCTCTACGAAAACCCGTCATTGCGAGCGCTGCGAAGCAATGATTTTCTAAATTACTGTAATAATGATCTTCTACAGTACTAATTATAGACATCGAATTCTTAAGTCTAATTTAGAAAATTGGATTGCGATTCCATTGGGCTTCGCTACGCTCGCCTCAAGCTACAGGCTCTAATCATGCTGCATATTCTGCATTTCGCCACGGACGAGTTTCCATCCGCACGCGCAAAGCCAGCCGAGCAGGGCGGCGGCGGCAAGGCGCTGAGCAATACCGATGGGAACAAGCGAATGGGCGAGCGCTGCGGCAGACGCCATTGCTGCAAGAAAGCCCCATGAGGCAACACGCCATGACGCACGTTGAAATTGATGGACAGAAGGCAGCAGATACATCGCAAGCCCCGCTGTGATGAAACCAAGGGCCACGGCTGCAACATGCAATCCTGTAGCGGCGCCCAAGGGGAAAATTCCAGCAACGATGAAGCACAGCGCGGAAGCCGCAAGAACTATCTTCAACAACGGATTTTGCGCAGGCAGCCCCAGCGCGAGGGACGCCAATGAAACGGTCAGGGAGGAAAAAGCCGCCAGCATTGCCTCTCCATGCGGCCCCAAAGCCAGTTCGCTCATCAATTGTGTTGCCGGATCGTATGCGGTTTGCACGACGTGCAATCCGGCGACAATGGCAATGAAGCTCAAAGCGCCAACAATAACGACAAAACCAAAAAGGGCTTGTCTGCGCATATAAGGTATCAGTCTTTCTTTTTCGCCCGTGGATGGGCGCTGTCATAGACCGCCGAGAGGTGCTCGAAATCGAGATGCGTGTAGACCTGCGTCGAGGCGATGCTGGCGTGGCCGAGCATTTCCTGCACGGCGCGCAGGTCGCCGCTGGCCTGGAGCATGTGCGAGGCGAAGGAGTGCCGCAGCATGTGCGGGTGAACATGAGTCGGCAAGCCGTTTTCGAGCGCGCGGCGATCCAATTGTTTCTGGATGACGCGCGGGGCCAGGCGCTGTCCACGGACGCCAACAAACAGGGCGTTTTCCCCGGGGGCGGCGAGTTCGTGCCGCTGTTCGAGCCAGAGTTTGATTGCCGAAACGGCAATCTCTCCGACGGGGACGATGCGCGTCTTGTTGCGTTTTCCGAGCACCCGGATTTCGCCTCCGGAAAGATCGGTGAGGCAGTCGAGGTCGAGCGCAGTCAGTTCGGAGAGGCGCAGCCCGGAGGAATAGAAGAGTTCAAAAACGGCCTGGTCGCGGCAGGCGAGCGCCCGGTTTTTTTCGGCGTTCCCGGCACTCCGCCCGCTTTCCGCCGGTTCCCGCAGGAGCGCGTTCGTTTCGTCAACGGACAGGGCCTTGGGCAGCGCCTTCGGATGCTTCGGCGCGCGCACGCCGACCACCGGGTTGTGCGCGGCTTCGCCACGCCGCCCGAGCCAGCGGAAGAAACTGCGCCAGGTGGAAAGGATCCGGCCAAGCGAACGCCCGGAAATTCCCTTGCCGTGCAGGATGGAAACGAAACGGCGGATGTGCTGGACCTGTAGTTCGGTAAGCGGGGTATCGTCCGAGCGGCCCGGCGTTTCGGCGGCGAGGCGGCGCAAATATTCCAGGTCGTGGCGATAGGCGGCAACAGTATGTTTCGACTGCCGCCGCTCTTCGGCAAGGTGGCGCAGAAAGGCCGCCATCTGCGCGGCGTTGCCGCTTTCTTCGCTGGCCGCTGTCATGGCGCGGTGTTGTGTCCGAAAACTAAATGGAAAGGAAGCTGCGCCCAAGCGAGGCGGAGACGAGTTCGCCGAGGCGCTCCAGATAGAGCGTGCCCATGTCGGCGAAGAAACGTTCGCTGTCTTCGGAGCCGAGCGCGAGCATCCCGATCGTGCCGCCGCCGTTTCTCAGCGCGATCAGCGCCTGCGAACGCACATGCGGCGCAATGGCGCCGAACCAGCCGGAAGTTTCAAAACCGGCGGTGGAACCGCAATAAGGCTGTGTCAGCGTTTCGGCGAAGACCTGCAATTCTTTCGATACCGCCGCGAATTCGGGCAGGTCGGAATTTTTCTGCGCCGGAATCGCCCACAGGCGCAGGGCGACGTGCGGAATCGCAAAATCCTCGCGCAGATGGAATCCCAGGGTGTGCAGCACGGCCTGGAAGGTGTAGGTGGAGACGAGCGCGATCGCGAGCCGGTGCATCTTTTCGCTGATCGCGTCGTTGTCCTTGCCGAACTGGATCAACCCGGCCAGCCTGGCTTCGAGCTGGCGGTTCTGGTCGCGCAGGGTGTAAAGCTGGCGCTCGGTGAGCGAGATCGTCTTGCCTCCGCGCGGATGCGGGATGTCGATCTGCGCCAGCGCATCGGCATATTCGGAAAAGAACTCCGGATGATGTTTCAGGTAGTCGGCCACCGCCTGTGCGCGCAGGTCTTCGTTCGGGTTTTTCATGCTTCGGGTTCTCCTGTATGTAGGATGGGGTGAGCGACAGCGAAACCCATCATTCCTCAATCTGAAACTCCGATGGGTTTCGCTTCTCGCTCTCTCAAGAAACTCATTTCAGTTTGTCATCGTCTAAGGCTCTCCACATGCTACCCGACCTGCAAACTGGATCCTGCGACTTCGCGCAGGATGACGGAGTGCGCGTACCTGAGCCCCCACACCCCCGAGCGCGCGATACTCCGAATCCGATTCAGGATGACGGAGTGCGCGTGCCCGAGCCTTCACACCCGTCATCCTGCGCGCAGCGAAGCGGAGTCGCAGGATCAGCGCAACGTTTTCTCCATGATGTAATCATCCATTACAAAACCGTTGCCGATATCGACATAGACCGGCTCGCGCTGGACGAAGCCATGTTTGCGGTATGCCGCCAGCGCCTGGTGGTTTTGTTTGTTGACGGCCAGGATCAGGGTGCGCGCCGGTGGGTCGTCCTTGAGTCCGCGTTCGGCGACATGCGCGATCAACGCGCCGCCGACGCCGTGGCGCTGGTGCGCGGGATGAATATAGAGCTTGTCGAGTTTCAGTTCCCCCGGTGTGTCGGTGCGAAGCGTCGAAGCGAAGCCGACGCGCTCGCCGTCGACGAATGCCTGATCCCACCAGATGCCCGGCGTTTGCAATTCCTCGCGCAGCCGCGCGGCGTTGTAACGGTCGCCGAGCATGTAATCGACCTGTTCCTGGCTGATGAGGATGCCGGCGTAACACGCCTGCCAGATCACCCGCGCCAGCGCGCCAATGGCTTCGACTTCGCTGTCCCTGACAGGAAGGATTTCGATTTTTTCCATGGAATCTCCGTGTTGTGAGTTAGCCGCTCAGTAAATCTTCGCTTCTCCCGGCGGACGGGTCTTGAAGCGCCGATGCACCCAATAATACTGCTCCGGCATGGAGCGTACCCGGGATTCGATATATTCGTTCATCCGCCGCGCATCGGCCTCGTCGTCTCCGAGCGGGTAATCTTGCCACGGCGCGTCGAGCGTGACCTCGTAGCCGTCCGGCACCATCCTGGTCACGCATGGCACGATCACCGCGCCGCTGATCCGGGCCAGCCGCGCCATCGCGGGCACCGTGGCGGCAAGGGTGCCGAAAAAGGGAACGAAGACGGCGTCGCGCGCGCCCAGATCCATATCCGGCAAATAATAAAAGGGGCGGCCATCCTTCAGCGCCCGGATCGCCGGACGCAGCCCATCCTGACGCGAAAGCAGGATCGGCGCGTTAAAGCGTATCCTTCCGGCATACAGCACCGCGTCGAAGACCGGATTTTTCTGGTGCGCGTACATGCTGAACGCGACATAGCGCATCGAAATGGCGATTCCTCCCGCGTCGAGGCCGAGGAAATGCGGCGCAAGCAAAATCACCGGCTTGCCAGCGGGCAGGTTCTCGGCGCCGTGAAAGCGGATCAGGCGTTCGAGCCGGGGGCGCGAGGCCCACCACAACAGCGTGCGGTCGAGAAAGGCTTGCGCGAACGCGATGCAATGACGCCACGCCAGCCGCCGCCGTTTCCTTTCGGACAATTCGGGAAAGCACAGGGAGAGGTTGGTCAGGACGATCCGCCTTCGGGATCGGGCGCAGACGAAGAGCACAGCCCCGATCATCGCTCCGACGGCGCGCAGCAAGGGCAGCGGCAACCAGTGCAGCAACCAGAGCAGGCCCACCAGCGCCAGGCTGGGCAGATATTTGAAGAAGGTTTTCAATGCAGTTCTTCCCGAATCGAAGAAGCAGGGGGAGGCTCGGCGCCCGCCGGGTGTTTGTAACGGTTGTAGCCCCACAGATACTGGCCGGGACAGCCGCGCACCAACGCCTCGATTTCGCGGTTGATCGCGCAGGCGCGTTCCTCCAGCGTGCCGGTGATCGGCTCCAGCGGCGGGCGCAGGTGAAAATGGTAGCCCTTGCCGCCGGGCAGCCGCTCGCCCCAGGCGAGAATGACCGTCGCATTCGCTTCGGTCAGCCGCGCGGCCAGCGTCATCGTGTAGGCGGGCTTTCCGAAAAAAGGCAGCCAGAGTCCCTCCCCCTTGCGCGGCGCTTGATCGGGCAGGAGGCCGACGGCTTCGCCGCGCTTGAGCGCCTTCCACAAGGCGCGGACGCCGGAAAGATCGGCCGTGGCCAAATGAAGCTGGGTGCGCGCTCGCCCCGTCTCGATCATCGGGCGTATCCATGTTTGCTTGGGCGGGCGGTAGAGCACCGTGATCGGCGCGTGTGTCGCGTAATACTGCGCCGTGATTTCAAAACAGCCCAGATGCGGCGTCAGGAAAACGATTCCTTTTTTTTGCTGCCATGCCGCTTCTACATGCTCCCATCCGTGGACTTCGACGATTTGGGAAACCGCCTTTTCCAGGGGATTGAGCCAGATGCGCGGCAATTCCAGCACCATTTTCCCCGCTGCGGCAATCGCGGAGGAACGCAGCGCCGGATCGGCAGCGGCTTCCTCGCCCAGCGCCAGCGCCATATTCTGCCGCAACAGGCGGCGGTAGGAAGAAGAAGCGACATAGACCAACCAACCGGCAGCAGCGCCCAGAAGATGTAGAAGGGATAAGGGCAGGCAGGCCAGCAGGCGGAAAAACAGGCGGTAGGGCACGAATGAGCGGAAAATAATTGGAGAAAAACTGCAAGAAAGTGTAACCCGCCATGATGGGCAGAGGGGCGTGTGTTTGACCCCGGCAAGAGGCAAGAATAAAATTATAACGGTTCCCCAAAAACCTCCGGCGCTTTGGATGTGCCGTATCAAGGCCGGGATGTTCCGGGAACTGTTATATTTGCCGCTGAGTTAACAGGACAACTTGCAGGGCGGCACGCGGACCGGAGGGACACGCAATGCGCTTCCGGTTCGTCGGTGATTTCTGCTAAAGCGTCACCTGCTCTGGACCCGGGGCCGGTTACGCCGGTTTCGAGGGTCATTCAAGGAGCAGCGTAACATGAGCAAATCTTTTCTCTTCACTTCGGAATCCGTTTCCGAAGGCCATCCCGACAAGGTTGCCGACCAGATTTCCGACGCAGTACTCGATGCCATCCTGGCCGAGGATCCGGCGGGCCGGGTCGCCTGCGAAACCTTGGTGTCTACCGGTCTGGTTGTCGTTTCCGGTGAAATCACCACTTCCTCGCACATCAATTATCGTGAGATCGCGCAGGATGTGATCCGCCGCATCGGCTATACCGATTCCGAAACCGGCTTCGATTACAAATCCTGTGCGGTGCTGGCGGCGATCAACAAGCAGTCGCCGGATATCGCCCAGGGCGTCAACGAGGGCCAGGGGATCGATCTCGATCAGGGCGCAGGCGATCAGGGATTGATGTTCGGTTATGCCTGCAACGAAACTCCAGTGCTGATGCCCTTGCCGATTTATTACGCCCACCGCATCATGCAGCGCCAGGCCGAAGTGCGGCGCGATGGACGCCTGCCCTGGTTGCGCCCCGATGCGAAAAGCCAGATTTCGGTGCGCTACGAGGATGGCAAGCCGCGCAGTATCGAGACCATCGTCGTCTCCACCCAGCACGCGCCGGAAATCACGCACGAGCAACTGACCGAGGCTGTGATCGAGGAAATCATCAAGCCGGTCGTACCGAAGTCCCTGATGTGCGACAAGATACGCTACTTGATCAATCCCACCGGGCGTTTCGTCGTCGGCGGCCCGCACGGCGATTGCGGCCTGACCGGGCGCAAGATCATTGTCGATACCTATGGCGGCGCAGCGCGCCATGGAGGCGGCGCGTTTTCCGGCAAGGATCCTTCCAAGGTCGACCGCTCCGCCGCGTATGCCTGCCGTTACGTGGCCAAGAACATCGTCGCCGCCGGTCTCGCGGAACGTTGCGAGCTTCAGGTGGCCTATGCCATTGGAGTTGCGCGTCCGGTATCGCTGCGCGTCGAAACCTTCGGCACCGGACGGATCGCCGACGAGCGGATCACCGAACTGGTGGAACGCCATTTCGACCTGCGCCCGAAGGGAATCATCAGCACACTCGACCTGCTGCGGCCGATCTACTCGAAAACTGCGGCTTACGGCCATTTCGGACGCGACGAACCCGAGTTCACCTGGGAAGACACGGATAAAACCGCATTGCTGCGCGCCGAAGCGGGCCTGTAGCTGCGTGTCGGCTCCGTCCGGAACACCACCATGTAGACCTTGGGAGCGTTTTCCGGGACACTGAAAAAGTCATGCTCAAACGAATCGACGCTATCCACCTCAAGCCAGGGATGTTCCTGCACGAACTTTGCGGTTTGTGGATCGAACATCCCTTCTGGCGCAATCGTTTTCTGATTTCGGACCCCGAAGATATTGTCCGGATTCACGAAAGTCCGGTGCGCGAGGTCTGGATCGATACCGAACGCGGCCTCGATGTCGATGAAGGAAAGGCGGTGGAAGTGGCGAAAGTTCTTCCACCGCCGCCCCCGCCGCCGCCGCAGAAAAAGGCGTCAATGCGGGAGGAAGTCGACCGCGCCGCCAAAATCTGCGCCAGGGCGCATGACTCTGTAGTTTCGATGTTCCAGGAAGCGCGACTGGGGCGCGCGGTCGAGGCCGGTGACGCAATGCCGTTGGTGCAGGAAATTTCCGCCTCGGTGATGCGCAATTCCGGCGCTTTGATCAGCCTTGCCCGGCTGAAGGTGGCAGACGATTACACCTACATGCATTCGGTTGCCGTTTGCGCATTGATGATCGCGCTGGCCCGTCAATTGAACCTTTCCGAAGAAGAAACACAGGCCGCCGGACTGGCCGGATTAATGCACGACGTAGGCAAGATGAGGATTCCGCCGGAAATCCTCAACAAACCCGGAAAACTCACCGATCCAGAGTTTGAAATCATCAAGACCCACCCGACGGAAGGCCACAAAATGTTGACCGCAAGCCAGACTCTCGGGGCTGCAACGCTCGATGTCTGCCTGCATCATCACGAAAAGGTCGACGGCAGCGGCTATCCGGGAAGCTTTCCGGCAGAGAAAATCAGCCTGTTCGCGCGGATGGGGGCCGTATGCGATGTTTATGATGCTGTCACATCCAACCGCCCTTACAAGAGTGGATGGGATCCCGCAGAATCCCTGCATCGCATGTCGGAATGGAAAGGGCATTTCGACATGCCCATCTTCCACGCTTTCGTCAGAAGCCTGGGAATTTACCCCATCGGCTCGCTGGTGCGCCTTTCCTCGGGCCGAATCGGCGTCGTCGCCGAACAGAGCCCAAAATCGTTGCTGACTCCGAAAGTGAAAATTTTCTTCTCGGTCAAATCCAACGCCCGCATTCCCCCGGAAACAATCGACCTTGCCCGCCCCAACTGCCCGGAACGCATTGTCGCCCGCGAAGATGCGGATCAGTGGAACTTCCCCGACCTGAACAATCTCTGGAACACTCCGGAATAAAGGCGGGAGATTTTCGACAGAGGGAATTTTTATGCCTGCTTTCTAAATTTACTTAAATAATGTTTCGCTACAGTAGTAGTTTTTATTTAATAATTATTTAAACAAATTTAGAAAATAAAATCTTCGCTACGCCTCCCCCATCAATCGCCCTTCCATTAATCGGCGCAAAAAACAGTGTTCATAAAAAAACCACGTTTCGCTAACGTGGTTTTTTCTTGAGTCCGCCTGGCTGCGGACAAGCGGAGAGTTTATGCGGCAACCGCTTCCGTATCGGCTTCAACTGCCGGAGTGACGGCTTCGTCAGGGCGATCCAGCAATTCGACATAGGCCATCGGCGCATTGTCTCCAACACGGAATCCGCATTTGAGAATGCGCAAATACCCCCCATTGCGCTGCGCATAGCGTGGCCCCAGCTCATCGAAGAGCTTGACCACGATCTCGCGGTCGCGCAGACGGTTGAAGGCAAGGCGGCGATTGGAAAGGCTGGGTTTTTTCCCCAAGGTGATCATCGGCTCGACGACACGGCGCAATTCCTTCGCTTTCGGCAGCGTGGTCTTGATGACTTCATGCCGCAGCAAGGATACCGTCATGTTACGCAGCATGGCCAGACGATGGCTGCTGGTGCGATTCAATTTACGGAGACCTAAACGGTGACGCATAAAAATTCCTTTCTACTAAACTCAATCAGCCACAACCTGGAGCGCGGCCAAAATATCGGTTCGTGCCTATCTGTCCAGCCCGGCTGGCGGCCAGTTTTCAAGCCGCATCCCCAGCGTCAGGCCACGGCTGGCCAGGACTTCCTTGATTTCATTCAAGGATTTGCGGCCAAGATTCGGGGTCTTCAACAGTTCATTTTCGGTGCGCTGGATCAGATCGCCAATGTAATAAATGTTTTCGGCCTTCAGGCAATTGGCAGAACGTACTGTCAATTCGAGATCATCTACCGGACGCAGCAGCAAGGGATCGACCTGCGACAACTTCTGCTGTTCGTTGGGTTGTGCCGTTCCCTCAAGCTCTGCAAACAATTCGAGTTGCTCGCGCAGGATCCGGGCAGCAGTACGAATCGCTTCTTCCGGCTCAATGACGCCGTTCGTCTCGATATCAATGACCAGCTTGTCCAGATCGGTACGCTGCTCAACCCGCGCGCTTTCAACGCCATAGGCAACCCGGCGAACCGGACTGAACGAGGCATCGAGCACAAGCCGGCCAATTCCCTTGGTGTCGCCAAGATTGCGGACATTGCCCGGCACATAGCCGCGCCCCCGTTCGACCTTGATTTCCATCGCAAGCTTACCGCCAGCAGAAAGATGCGCGATGATATGTTCAGGGTTGATGATTTCGACATCGTGAGTCAATTCGATGTCGGAAGCCCGCACCACGCCATTGCCTGCCTTTTTCAGCCTGAGCGTCACTTCGTCCCGGTTGTGCAACTTGAAAACGACGCCTTTCAGATTGAGCAGGATATCGACCACGTCTTCCTGCACTCCGTCGATCGTCGAGTACTCGTGCAGGACTCCGTCGATACTGACCTCAGTCGGGGCATACCCCGACATTGATGATAAAAGAATACGGCGCAACGCATTGCCCAAAGTATGACCGTAACCGCGTTCAAACGGCTCCATCACAACTTTCGCTTGTACAGGAGAAATACTCTGTACATCGATGATACGGGGTTTCAAAAGTCCACTTTGCATGACTATCCTCTGCTTGATGATTCAAGCGGCTCAACAATTACTTGGAATAAAGTTCGATGACCAGGCTTTCGTTGATCGTCGGCGGCAACTCACTACGTTGCGGGCGAGCCTTGAATACTCCTTTACCATTCTTGATGTCCACTTCCAGCCATTCCGGAAATCCGCGCGATTCAGCCGCTTCCATCGCGGCCTTGACCCGAAGTTGCCCGCGACTGGAAGCGGAAAGTTCGATGACGTCGCCCGGACGAACCTGATACGAGGGAATATTGACGCGCCGGCCATTGACCAGAATGCCATTGTGCCGCACCACTTGGCGCGATTCGGCACGGGAAGCTCCGAATCCCATGCGATAAGCCACGGAATCCAGGCGGGATTCCAGAATCTGGAGCAGGTTTTCGCCCGTTTGCCCTTTACGGCGCTCGGCTTCGGCAAAGGTTCTGCGGAACTGCCCTTCAAGCACGCCGTAAATGCGGCGAATTTTCTGCTTCTCGCGCAAATGGACACCATAGTCGGACAAGCGTTGCCCGGATTTCTGTCCATGTTGCCCCGGAGCATAGGAACGACGCTCGATCGAACATTTGTCGGTATAACATTTCTCGCCCTTGAGGAAGAGCTTTTCACCCTCACGGCGGCATTGACGGCACTTGGGATCGATATTGCGAGCCACTTGTTTTTCTCCTTAAATACGGCGCTTTTTCGGCGCACGGCAGCCGTTATGAGGAATGGGAGTTACATCGGTAATCGAGGTGATTTTCATACCCAGCGCATTCAATGCGCGCACCGAAGATTCCCGGCCCGGTCCCGGCCCCTTGATCCGCACCTCGAGGTTCTTCACCCCGCACTCCTGAGCTGCCTTTCCCGCCGCTTCCGCAGCAACCTGGGCAGCAAACGGGGTCGATTTGCGCGATCCCTTGAACCCCGCCATGCCGGAAGTCCCCCAGGACAAGGCATTACCCTGGCGATCCGTGATCGTGATAATCGTGTTGTTGAAGGAAGCGTGAATGTGGACAATCCCTTCAGCCACGTTCTTCTTGACTTTTTTGCGAATCTTCGTAGCAGTCTTAGCCATGTTCTATCCAGTCCTCAATTATTTCTTGCCCGCAATCGGCTTGCGCGGCCCCTTGCGCGTGCGCGCATTGGTACGGGTACGCTGTCCGCGGCAGGGCAAGCCCTTGCGGTGGCGCAAACCGCGATAGGAACCAAGATCCATCAGTCGCTTGATGCTCATGGTGATTTCGCGGCGCAAATCGCCTTCAACGGTAAATTTGCCCACTTCCTCGCGCAAGCGATCCATATCGGCATCGCTCAGATCCTTGACCTTGGAGGAAGGCACCACTTGTGCAGCCTCACAAATTTTCTGCGCACGCGAACGGCCAATCCCATAAATCGCAGTCAGCGCAATCACGGCGTGCTGATTATTGGGGATGTTTACCCCGGCAATACGGGCCATTGAATTACCTCAATAACAAAAAATATATTTCAATCGTAAGCCGCAAAAATACTGCGGCGATTATCCCTGGCGCTGCTTGTGACGCGGATCCTTGCAAATCACACGTACAATGCCATGACGCCGAATGATCTTACAGTTACGGCAAATACGCTTTACCGATGCCAGTACTTTCATCTCAAAACTCCTAACCTGATAATCCCGGGCCAACGACGCAGCCAGTCCTTGTCCGGTACATTTCCGCGTAGAGATTACAAAAACACAAACTTCTATTTGGCGCGAAAAGTGATCCGCGCTTTTGAAAGGTCATAAGGCGTCAATTGAACAGTGACCTTGTCTCCCGGAAGAATGCGGATGTAGTGCATTCTCATCTTCCCGGAAATGAAGGCATGAACAATATGTCCGTTTTCCAGCTTCACCTTGAATGTCGCATTCGGCAGGTTCTCCAGAACCTCTCCCTGCATTTCAATAAAGTCTTCTTTCGCCATCTCTTCCTATTTACCACCACTTCTGAAATTGGCTTTCTTCAGAAGACTTTCGTACTGATGCGACATGATATGGGCCTGTACCTGGGACATAAAGTCCATTGCTACCACTACAATAATCAGCAGGGACGTGCCTCCAAAATAAAACGGAACGTTCCATTGATAGTGCAGGAATTCCGGAAGCAAACAAACAAGCGTGATATACGCTGCCCCGACGAGAGTCAGCCGCATCAGAATCCTGTCTATGTAACGCGCAGTCTGCTCACCCGGGCGAATCCCCGGAACAAATGCGCCGCTTTTCTTCAGGTTGTCTGCAGTTTCCTTTGGATTGAAAACAAGCGCCGTATAGAAAAAACAGAAAAATATGATCGCCGCCGCATACAGGATGGTATGCATCAACTGCCCAGGTCCCAATATGGTGCCAAGATCCTTCAACCAGCGCATCGAATCGCTCGAGCCAAACCAGTTTGCGGCAGTCGCCGGAAACAGGATGAGCGAGGAAGCAAAAATAGGGGGAATAACACCCGACATATTGAGCTTCAACGGCAAATGGGAGCTCTGTCCGCCATAAATTTTGTTTCCGACTTGCTGTTTTGCATAATTAACCAATATTTTCCGCTGCCCACGTTCGACAAAAACGACGAAGGCGGTAACCAGGACAACAATGACTGCGATGAAAAGCATCGTCACCGGGTGCATCGAACCGTTATTGACCAGTTCAAGCAAGCTGGCAATCGCTCTGGGCAAACCCGCGACGATTCCACCGAAGATGATGATCGAGATCCCATTCCCCAATCCCCGTTCGGTTACCTGCTCGCCAAGCCACATCAGAAACATTGTCCCGGTCACCAGCGTGGTTACCGTCGTCAGCCGGAACATGAATCCGGGATAAGGCACCATCCCCGCTTGCGCCTCCAGGGCGATAGCCACACTCAAGCCTTGAAAAAGCGCCAACCCCACCGTAGCGTAACGGGTATATTGGGTAATCTTGCGCCGTCCGGCTTCTCCTTCCTTTTTCAACGCTTCAAGTCGCGGACTGGCAATCGTCACCAGTTGCATGATGATAGAAGCAGAAATATAGGGCATTATCCCAAGAGCAAATACCGAAAAACGTTGAAGCGCCCCCCCTGAGAACATGTTGAACATCCCAAGGATCCCATGCTCGTTGTCCTTGAAAAAGGCAGCCAACTGCTGGTGGTCAATTCCAGGAACGGGAATATGCGTTCCAATGCGGTAGACCACCAGGGCGCCGAGGAGAAACAACAGACGACGCTTCAGGTCGCCGAATTTTCCGCCCTTGCTGATTTGCTTGGAAGTGGTTGCCAAAACCCGATACCTTGGTGTGATTACAAATATGCAAAAAAACTGTTACGCAACGCTTCCGCCAGCGCTTTCTATGGCCGCCTTCGCGCCTTTGGTCACCCCAACCCCCTTCAGGGCGACTTTCCGGGTAATTTCACCGGACAGAATGACTTTGGCCGAAAATGCGTTTCCAGGCACCAGCCCGGATTGCTTCAGCACCAGGAGATCGATTTCATCGACAGGAAGCCTGTTGATTTCCGAGAGGCGCACTTCCACATTACGCGCATTGGTCAGCGAAACGAAGCCACGCTTGGGCAAACGTCTCTGGAGGGGCATTTGCCCGCCTTCAAAACCTACCTTGTGAAAGCCGCCGGCACGGGATTTCTGTCCCTTGTGCCCACGACCGCCAGTCTTTCCAAGACCAGAACCGATCCCGCGCCCAACCCGGCGCTTGGCATGCTTGGCCCCCTCAGCAGGAGAAATAGTATTCAGACGCATCTTTTTAAGCCTCACACTTCACGAGATACGAAACCTTGTTGATCATGCCACGTACCGCCGGCGTGTCTTCAAGCACCCTGGAACTGTTGATGCGGGACAGGCCCAACCCTTTCACTGTGGCGCGGTGCGACTGCTTGGTGCCGATCAGGCTCTTTACCAGAGTGACCTTGATTTTCTTTTCTACCATTTTCTTAGCCCAGAATTTCTTCAATCGACTTGCCGCGCTTGGCAGCAATTTCCGCCGGAGTATTTTGCGCCAGCAAACCATTCAAGGTGGCGCGAACGATGTTGTACGGGTTCGTCGAACCATGCGCCTTGGCAACAATGTTCGTGACTCCCATTACATCAAACACCGCTCGCATCGCACCACCAGCGATGATTCCCGTTCCTTCGGGCGCCGCCTGGATCATCACGACGGATGCGCCATGACGACCAACAACGGTATGATGCAGGGTTCCGTTTTTCAGGCTGATTTTCACCATCTTACGGCGCGCTTCATCCATCGCCTTTTGCACAGCAACCGGAACTTCACGGGATTTTCCCTTACCCATCCCGACGCCGCCATCTCCGTCACCAACCACGGTCAGCGCGGCAAACCCGAGGATACGTCCGCCCTTGACGACTTTGGTTACCCGGTTGATTGAAACCATTTTTTCGCGCAGACCATCGTCGCGCGCTTCAATCTGCTGAGGTTTTTTCGTCTGCGATTTAGCCATAATAATTCTTGCCTTCTAGCAATTTGTCAGAACCGTAAGCCGCCTTCACGCGCAGCTTCTGCCAACGCCTTGATGCGTCCATGGTATTTGAATCCGGAACGGTCGAATGCGACCTCTTCGATTCCAGCCTTCTTCGCGCGTTCCGCAACAAGTTTGCCCACCAGCGCCGCAGCAGCGACATTTCCGCCATTGGGAAGGCTTGCTTTCAGATCCGAATCGAGGGAAGAGGCCGAAGCCAGCACCCGGGAGCCGCAAGGCGAAATAATTTGGGCGTAAATATGCAAGCCGGTACGGTTGATGCACAAGCGCACCATTTTCAACTCGGCTATCTTTGCCCGCGTCTTGCGTGCACGGCGTAAACGCATCTGCTTTTTGTTCATCATCTGGACACCTTACTTCTTCTTGGTTTCTTTAAGCACCACCACCTCATCGGCATAACGCACCCCTTTACCCTTGTACGGTTCCGGTTTGCGATAGGCGCGAATTTCAGCGGCGACCTGTCCTACGGCTTGCTTATCGATACCCTTGATGAGGATTTCAGTCTGGGTGGGTGTTTCCGCCTTGACTCCCGGAGGCATTTTATGAACTACGGGATGGGAAAACCCCAACGTAAGATTCAATGAATCGCCTTGGGCCTGCGCGCGAAAACCGACGCCAATCAAGGTCAGTTTGCGTTCAAAGCCCTTGGAAACTCCATGGATCATGTTGTTCAAATTGGCGCGCATGGTTCCCCAAAGCGCAGAAGCATTGGCCTCTCCCGCAACGGGAGAGCACGAAACACTGGCAGCGCCAATTTCGAGCTTGACTGCCGGACTCGTTTTCAGACTCAAGGAACCCAACGGCCCTTTGACAGTAATCCGGCCCGAGTCAAGACTGACCTGAACACCATCAGGCAATGCAATCGGGTTTTTACCTACTCGAGACATCATTCACCTCTCAGGCAACGTAGCAAAGCACTTCACCGCCGATATTGTCGGCACGCGCCTTGCGATCGGTCATCACTCCCTTAGAGGTAGAAACAATAGCCACCCCCAAACCATTCATTACCCGCGGGATATCATTGGCGCCCTTGTAAACACGCAGACCGGGCTTGGAAACCCGTTCGATCCGCTCAATGACTGGACGCCCCGCATAGTACTTGAGCAACACTTCCAGTTCCGCCTTCTTTTCAGCCTGGCGCACGGAAAAATCCTCAATATAGCCTTCATCCTTCAGAACCTTCGCAATCGCCACCTTGAGCTTTGAAGAAGGCATCAGCACTTGCGCTTTCTCGGCCATTTGCGCATTGCGGATTCTGGTCAGCATATCGCTGATAGGATCACTCATACTCATTCCATACCCCCTTGCGCTTACCAGCTAGCCTTGATGAGACCAGGAACTTCGCCGCGCATTGCAATCTCACGCAACTTGCCGCGTCCCAATCCAAATTTTTTGAACACTCCGCGGGGACGCCCCGTAATCTGGCAGCGATTACGCAAGCGAACGGGACTGGAATTCCGTGGCAACTGCTGCAACTTCAAACGCGCATTGAAACGCTCCGTATCGGAAAGACTGGAGTCGTCAATCAGCGCCTGTAGCGCAGCGCGCTTCTTGGCATATTTTTCCACCAGATTACGCCGCTTTTCGTCGCGATTAATCAAAGACAATTTCGCCATGTTCGCCTCAATTCTTGAACGGAAATTTGAAGGCTGCCAACAAGGCGCGCGCCTCTTCATCCGTTTTCGCAGTAGTAGTGATGCTGATATTCATACCACGCAAGGCATCGACCTTGTCGTATTCGACTTCCGGGAAAATAATCTGTTCCTTGATGCCTATGTTGTAATTTCCACGGCCATCAAAGCCTTTTCCGGATATTCCACGAAAATCGCGGACGCGCGGCAGGGCAATCGTTACCAAACGGTCGAGGAATTCAAACATTCTCGGCCCGCGCAAGGTCACCATGCAGCCGATCGGATAGCCATCCCGGATCTTGAATCCGGCGATCGACTTGCGGGCGCGGGTAATAACCGGCTTCTGGCCTGCAATTTTCTGCATGTCGCCCACCGCGTTATCGAGAATCTTCTTGTCCGCGACCGCTTCGCCAACACCCATGTTCAGGGTTATTTTCTTGATCCCCGGAACCTGAACGGCCGATTTATAGCCAAACTTCTTAATCAAGTCCGGAACCACGGTAGTTTTGTAATACTCAAGCAAACGCGCCATGATTGTTCCTATGCATTTACCAAGCTACCGCTTGACTTGGAAAAACGCGATTTTTTCCCATTCTCAAGCAGTTTGAATCCGACGCGGGCTGCTTTTTGTTTTTCCGCATCATAGAAAGCCACATTGGAAATATGGATCGGCATTTCCTTGGCAACGATACCGCCAACAATGCCCTTGAGTGGATTGGGACGAACATGCTTCTTCGCCTGATTGACCCCTTCCACCACGACATGTTCCAACCCGACGCGGCGCAAGACTACGCCACGCATGCCTTTGTTTTTTCCGGCAACGACAATGACTTCGTCGCCCTTACGAATTTTTTCCACGCTCTGTCCCTTCCTTACAAAACTTCAGGAGCAAGGGACACGATTTTCATAAAGCGCTCGGTACGCAACTCGCGCGTTACCGGCCCGAAAATCCGGGTACCGATCGGCTCCAGCTTGTTGTTCAGAAGCACCGCCGCATTGCTGTCAAAGCGCACGAGCGAGCCATCGGCCCGGCGCACACCCTTTGCAGTGCGCACTACAACAGCGTTATAGATATCGCCTTTTTTGACACGCCCCCGAGGCGCCGCGTCCTTGACGCTCACCTTGATAACGTCGCCCACGCCGGCATAACGCCGCTTGGACCCGCCAAGCACCTTGATACACATCACTGAACGAGCACCAGTATTGTCGGCAACGTCCAGAACCGTTTGCATCTGAATCATTTATCACTCCAACTTTTCCTGCATGTGCAGGCAGTTTTGGAACCCGCCAAGGGGTAAGACGCCTGGATGAAATACCGCAAGGCCAGGCACGGAAGAGGCGGGATTATACCGCCTTTTTCAAACTAAACAAGTACCCTTCAAACGATCCGGGCTTTTTCCAGCAATTTCGAAACCCGCCAGGCCTTGGTTTTGGAAATAGGGCGAGACGACTCTATTTCAACCAAATCTCCTGTTCTGGCCTCGTTGTTCTCGTTGTGCGCATGGTATTTTTTGGAGCGCACAATGATTTTTCCGTAGATGGGATGGCGGACGCGACGGTCAATCTGCACCGTAACCGTCTTTTCCATCTTGTCGCTAACAACACGCCCCACCAAGGTGCGCTTCATACTGACTGCTTCATTCATATCACACCGCCTTTTGACGCATGACAGTGCGCACGCGCGCAATATCACGCCGCACCTTGCCAAGCTGGCTTGTATTGGAAAGTTGCTGGGTTGCCACCTGCATTCTCAGGCTGAACTGCGCTTTCAGCAAAGCCAGCAATTCCTTGTTCAATTCTTCAAGATTTTTCGTGCTGAGTTCTTTGGCTTTCATGACTTATCCCTGGAAACGGCTGACAAAAGTCGTGGCGAAAGGCAGTTTCGCCGCCGCCAGCGCAAATGCCTCACGCGCGAGTTCTTCGCTCACACCATCCATTTCGTACAAAATTTTTCCGGGCTGGATCTCCGAAACATAGTATTCGACTCCACCCTTTCCGTTCCCCATCCGGACTTCCGCCGGTTTCTTGGAAATCGGCTTGTCCGGGAAAACCCGAATCCAGATGCGGCCGCCACGCTTGATATGACGCGTCATTGCACGCCGCGCAGCTTCGATTTGACGGGAAGTGAGACGCCCCCTGCCCGTAGCTTTCAAGCCCCACTCGCCAAAGCTGACCTTGGCGCCACGGGTTGCCAAGCCGGTATTACGGCCCTTGTGTTCCTTGCGATATTTCCTGCGATTAGGCTGTAGCATCTTTTACTCCTGGTTTTCTTACCCGCTTCGCCGGCGCCTTGGCGCCTTCGCTGTTTTTTTCACCAGTAGCGCCAGGCATTTCATCAGCCCCTGCCTTGCCGGCCCTACCCTTTGTTCCAGTACCACCCGGCTTGTCGGCCGTTGCATTGCCTGCCGGTTTGGCTCCACGACGGGAAACGCGTTTTGGCTCATCGGGGCTTATATCAGGGGTTGCGGAAGAAGGCCGTTCAGTACGGCCAAGCATCTCGCCCTTGAATACCCATACCTTGATTCCAATGACGCCGTAAGTCGTGCGCGCCTCCGAAGTGGCATAGTTGATGTCGGCGCGCAGAGTGTGCAAGGGCACACGCCCTTCCCTGTACCATTCCGTTCTGGCAATTTCAGCACCATTGAGGCGCCCGGAACTCATGATCTTGATTCCCTGCGCTCCAAGTCTCATGGCATTCTGCATGGCGCGCTTCATGGCGCGACGGAACATGATCCGTTTTTCCAACTGCTGCGCGATCGAATCGCTGATCAACTGCGCATCGAGTTCAGGTTTCCTGATCTCTTCAATGGATACGTGAACCGGAACGCCCATGATCCTCTGCAAATCCGTGCGCAACTGGTCGATATCCTCGCCCTTTTTCCCGATCACAACACCGGGGCGGGCCGAAAATACCGTAACGCGCGCATTCTTTGCCGGACGCTCGATCAGCACCCGTCCTACCGAAGCATGGGAAAGACGTTTTTTCAGATAGTCCCTGACTCGCACGTCCTCATTCAACATCACCGAAAAATTCTGGTTATTTGCATACCAGCGAGAAGACCAATCTCTGGTGACCGAAAGACGAAATCCGATTGGATGAATTTTTTGACCCATTTTTATCTCAATCCCCAACAGTCAGGAAAATATGGCACGTGGGTTTTGTAATCCGATTGCCGCGCCCTTTGGCTCGTGCAGAAAACCGTTTCAAAACAGGGCCTTTTTCAACGTAAATCGACTTGACCTTCAATTCGTCAAGATCCGCTGCATCATTGTGTTCCGCGTTGGCAATCGCCGATTCAAGAACTTTTTTGACGATTCCGGCGCCTTTCTTCGGGCTGAAGGCAAGAATATCGATCGCCTTTTCCACTGGCAACCCACGAATCTGGTCAGCAACCAAACGCCCTTTTTGAGCCGAAAACCGAACACCGCGCAAAATCGCTTGAGTTTCCATTCGCTATTTCCTTATTTCTTGGCTTTTTTGCCCGCAGTATGCCCTTTGAAAGTCCGTGTCAAGGAGAACTCTCCGAGCTTGTGACCAACCATATTTTCAGTGACATACACAGGAATATGCTGCTTGCCGTTATGCACGGCAATCGTCAGCCCTACAAAATCGGGCAGCACTGTAGAACGGCGCGACCATGTCTTGATCGGGCGCTTGTCGTTGGAAGCCCGGACAGCATCCACCTTCTGTAACAAATGCGCATCAACAAACGGACCCTTTTTAATGGAACGTCCCATAATTCTCTACCTCTTAGCGCTTATAACGGCGTTGCACGATCATCTTGTTCGTGCGCTTGTTACGACGAGTGCGATAACCTTTGGTTTTCGTACCCCACGGGCTAACCGGGGCCATGCCGGCAGCAGTACGACCTTCTCCGCCACCATGCGGGTGATCGATCGGGTTCATTGCCACGCCACGAACCGTCGGGCGAATTCCGCGCCATCTTTTGGCGCCCGCCTTGCCCAGGGAACGCAGACTATGCTCCTCGTTCCCCACTTCCCCGATCGTCGCGCGGCATTCGATATGAACCCGACGAACTTCACCGGAGCGCAAACGCAACTGCGCGTACAAGCCATCACGAGCCAACAACTGAACCGAAGCTCCTGCCGAACGAGCCAACTGGGCGCCTTTTCCGGGCACCATTTCGATGCAGTGAATCGTCGTACCCACAGGGATATTCCGTATCGGCAAGGTGTTGCCCGCTTTTATGGGAACCCCGGGGCCACTGAGTAATTGCTGGCCTACCGTAAGCCCCTTGGGAGCGATGATATAGCGGCGTTCCCCATCGGCATAACATAGCAGCGCTATGTTCGCCGTCCGGTTGGGATCGTATTCGAGACGCTCAACCGTCGCCGGGATGCCATCCTTGTCGCGCCTGAAATCAATGACACGATAGTGTCGCTTATGTCCACCCCCATGATGCCGGACGGTAATCCGACCGCTGTTGTTACGACCAGCGCTCTGGGTGCGCGTCTCAAGCAATCCGGAAAATGGTTTTCCCTTATGCAGGTCAGGGTTAACCACCTTGACGACGGCACGGCGACCTGGAGAGGTTGGATTTTCTTTAACGAGCGCCATTTCCGTTAGACCCCTATTTCAGCGAAATTGATTTCCTGGCCTGCCTTCAGACAGACATAAGCCTTTTTCCAGTTGGCACGCTGGCCATTGAAGCGACCAAAGCGCCTGGGTTTTCCCTTGACATTTGCGATCTGAACGGAATCAACCTGCACCTTGAACAGCAATTCAACCGCAGCCTTGACTTCTGCCTTTGTCGCACAGGAAGCGACCCGAAAGACGATTTGCTCGTGCTTGTCCGCAAGCAAAGTGGCTTTCTCGGAAACCTGGGGGGCAAGCAATACTTGCAGCAACCGTTCCTGCTTCATCCCAAAATCTCCTCAAATTTACTGACAGCTCCCTTGGTCAACAAGACGTTCGGGAAACGAATCAACGACACGGGATCGACCTCGCTCACTTCCAGCACCAGGACGTTGAGCAGATTGCGGGATGCCAAGTAGGTATTTTCATCCAAAGCATCCGTAACAATCAGAACAGAGGAATAACCCATATCCTTTATTTTCTGGAAAACCTGTTTCGTTTTGGGAAGATCGACGCTAAAGCTGTCGATAACCGCCAAACGTTCCTGCCGCGCCAGCTCGGAGAAAATCGCAGCCAGCCCCGCGCGGTACATCTTCTTATTCACCTTGTGGGTGAAGTTTTCATCAGGGGAACTCGGAAAGGCGCGACCACCTCCACGCCACAACGGAGAGGAAGACATCCCGGAGCGCGCGCGCCCCGTACCCTTTTGACGCCAGGGTTTCCTGGTGGAATGCGAAACCTGACGACGATCCTTTTGTGCCCGCGTACCGCTCCGTCCATTCGCCTGATACGCAACAATCACTTGGTGAACCAGGGCTTCATTGTATTCACGGCCAAACAACATATCGGAAACTTGCAGTTTCGCAGTCTCTTGCCCGCGCTCGCCAATAACTTTTAATTCCATATCCCCCCCTTATGGCTTGACTGCGGGACGCACAACGATATCCGCGCCTTTGGCGCCCGGAACCGCGCCCTTGATGAGCAATAGCTGACGCTCAAGATCAACCCGCACAACTTCCAGGTTTTGCGTCGTCGCTTTCGCCGCGCCCAGATGCCCGGCCATGCGCTTACCCGGAAACACACGCCCCGGATCCTGGGCCATGCCGATCGATCCCGGCGCCCTGTGGGTAACGGAGTTTCCGTGCGAAGCCCGGTTCGAGGAAAAATTATGGCGCTTGATCCCGCCAGCAAAACCTTTGCCGCGAGACACGCCGGTCACATCGACCTTTTGTCCGACTGAAAAGATGGCAGGACTGATCCCGCCGCCCAATTTCAGATCGGGAAGCTGGTCGGAAGACGACAAAAGGAATTCCTTGCTCACACTTCCGGCTTCCACGGCGGCATTTGCATAATGCCCCGCCAGCGGTTTGTTCACACGGGAAGCGCGACGATTACCAAAAACAACCTGGACAGCGCTATAACCATCGCGCTCCGGTGTTTTTATCTGGGCCACACGATTGTTCGACACGTCAAGCACTGTCACCGGAACAGAAGTCCCGTCGTCAGTAAATATGCGCGTCATACCGACCTTACGCCCGATAAGACCTAAACTCATCCTTATTCTCCTCTGGCCAGCTACGATTGGCTGGCAAGAACAAAAAACGATTACAGCGCACAAGGCGCCGCCTTGCAAAAGCGGACGATTATATCCGCAAAGCAGTTCTCCCCGCAAGGGGGTTTTACAACCTGATCTCCACATCGACACCCGCCGGAAGATCCAGCTTCATCAGCGCATCCACCGTTTTATCGGTGGGGTCGATGATGTCCATCAGGCGCAAATGGGTACGCATTTCGAACTGGTCGCGGGAAGCCTTATTGACGTGCGGAGAGCGCAGGATGTCGAAACGCTGGATTTTCGTCGGCAACGGCACAGGACCACGCACTACCGCTCCTGTACGCTTGGCTGTATCGACTATTTCCAACGCCGACTGGTCGATCAAGCGATAGTCGAACGCTTTGAGGCGGATACGAATCTTTTGGTTTTGCATAAAACTTATCTCAAAGAACAAATAAAAGACACAAAAATCACTCGATCACTTTGGCGACGACGCCGGCGCCGACGGTACGACCGCCTTCGCGGATCGCAAAGCGCAGGCCTTCTTCCATCGCAATCGGCGCGATCAGCTTGACCGTCATCCCGATGTTGTCGCCCGGCATGACCATTTCCGTCCCTTCGGGCAGGGTCACCGAGCCGGTGACGTCCGTGGTGCGGAAGTAG
>Ga0123357_10001914_pt1 | contig 22660 bp, 19 predicted proteins | sample TergutEmb28metaG_FD_89873 | JGI IMG/M metagenome (GOLD analysis project Ga0123357, IMG submission 89873) | Embiratermes neotenicus P4 segment gut microbial communities from Petit-Saut dam, French Guiana - Emb289 P4 | ecosystem: Host-associated > Arthropoda: Insects > Digestive system > Gut ... | reverse complement strand
GCGGGTCAAGAATGCGGAGAGCATGATTGCCATCCGCATCTGCCGGGCCAATGACGGCTGGGGCGACTTCTGGGACGCCAAAATGGCAGCGTAGCATCTGACCACACTTTGGTTCGCACCCGGCAATCGGGCAATCGAGCCACCGGGTCAGGTTTCTGTCGCAGTCCAATCGCCAGGCACCGCGGACAAAGCGAGGATTGCCAGGGTATTGGAAGGAGGAAATGGGGGCGGCGAACTGTTGGCTGCTGCAAGTGCAAAAACTCCCGGGCGCGGGTGGAGCGTGACACCAGACGGTTGCGCAAAGTCTCTTTCTCCGGACGAAGTGCCTTTATCCATCAGCATGGTCGAAGGGTGCGGTTCCCGGCAATCCCCCGCTTGAGGGAGGTCGCCTGCCGCAAGGAAAATTCGTTCGCCATGGGAGGCGATGGGGCGCGCGCGGCACGCGTCGTCATAAGCCGCCCTGACGGACCGCAGGAAAGCGGGGTGGCTGCACCAGGCATCCGGCCACGCTCGATGTGCATGTCGCGGCAGCGGCGGCCCCTCAGTTTTGCGGGAATGGACGACTGCGAAATGAGAGACTGGCGCAATCAATCGTCAATCGTCGCGAACAGGTCGCCCGGCTCAGAGGTTTCTCGTCCGATATCGTGCTGGCGATCACTTTGGTTTCTGACAAACGACAAACCCTGGTCCGGTCACCCGAGGAAAGGCAATCCTAAGGTCTGCGGGTGGTAAGGCTTTGCACGCCGGCCCCGTGGGGGAGTGGAAAGTCGAAATGCTGGGGGGCCCTGACAGTTGGTCTTTGGCGGTTGGTCCTGGTGGTGTGGCGGGCGGCTCACCTCGGCCCGCCGCTTTTGCTCCAGTGACCGATCCGGCAGACTCGCGGTGAGCTTGCTGCGCGGATCACCCTGGCTTGCGGGGGCGGGCGTCTCACCAGCGCACGTTCCTCGCCAGTCCAGCAGATTGCTGGCGCTCTTCGCTCACGAGCCAGTCGCACGGCAGCCGACGGCGGAACAGGCGCCCGCTGCCCAGTTTTTGATAACGGACGGAGGAATGGACTTGTCGGGCCCGGTTGTGCTGGCGATCTGGGGTCGGGAAACCGACTGCCGCCACACAGCAACACAAAATGAATCGGAACTGGCGGTCGGAACGATTTTTCCTGTGTTATTTCAGTTGCTTGTCCGGATAATCCCGCAGCGAGCCGTTTTTGATAACAGTTTACAGCCTTGATATTGTCTGCCCCCACACAAAGAGGCACGAGGAATCCGAAATGATCAGCGCCGAACTTGGCAACCAGCTGGAGAGCTACGTGCAGCAGCTCGTTGATAGCGGGCGTTACGGCTCCAATAGTGAGGTACTGCGCGAAGGTGTCCGACTTATTCAGGATCGGGAAACTCAACTTGCTGCACTTGACGCGTCGATCAAGCGTGGTTTGGCCGACGCGGATGCGGGTCGGACTTGCGATGCTGACGATGTATTCAACGAATTGCAGGATCGTTACAAAACGATGCTGAGAGGGACGTCTGAATGAAGCTCCGCTTCACGCGCAGAGCAAAGGCCGACTTGATACAGATTGCGGACCACATTGCAAATGATAACCCCCCGCGCGCATTGTCCTTCGTTGAGGAACTGAAGCAAGCCTGCGTATCCCTTACGTCGTCACCAAGTGCGTCTTCTTTGGTGCCTCGATTTGAGCGGTATGGGGTTCTCCGGTTTACAAGAACTATCTTATATTCTTCAGAGTTGAGAATGCAGGCATCATGATACTCCGTATATTGCATGTGGCAAGTAACTATGCGGTATTTTGTTCGGAGAAGACTTAAAGTATGCGACACCTGAACGGTATTGCAACTCATACCACAAAAGACGAAAGTTCCGGAAGAAAGTTGGCGCACACAGTCAATAGTCCATCCCGCCAACCTCCATGGCCCGGTTTCGAACATCAAAGGTCTGCTTTCGCAAGGACGCACGCCCTTGCCATCGGAGCAGAAGTCGCGGGTTCTGGTGCTGCGATCAGCATCTGCCTGAACTTACCGAACGTGCGGAAGGGACAAGGGACGACGATTCCCACCGCGTCAGTTTGTGGCGGCGCAGGTTCGGTGCGGGCGGAGCGCCTGGCACCGATTGACCTTGATGGGGCGGCCCGCGCGGGAGCGATTCGGGCTTATGCCTTGCGGTTGTCTGTGAGGTTCGATTCAATGGAGCCTGGTTCGACACCGGATGTTGGGCGGTTCGGGGTCAGGGCAACACCTCAGCGACAAGGATCGCTCCAGCAAATGATGTGGATTGCGACAGATGTGCGGTCTTGCGTATGGGAGTGGCTCCACAGACTCTCAGGGAGCCTGGCAGCAGGGCACAGGCGCCACGCCGTCATCCCGGCTGAACCCCGCTCCTGGCTTTTCCCGGGATCGAGAGGTGGCGCTCGATCAGCGGATGCGCCTGGCTGTAGAGGACAGCGAAAGCAATATCCTTCTTGCCGAGATAGCGATAGTCGCAAATGATATCCGCAACGGGTGTGCCGCTTGCTGCCATCTGACCGATATGGCGAACGGACATCCGTGTATCCCGGAACACCGCTTCGTCCTCGATCACAGCCGAATTCTCCGTTATTCGGGAAAGGCCCCTGGCATAGAGATCGACGCGCGGGCCGACTTCTTCCCGGACGGCTTCGAAGTCGAGGTAGAAATATTCATCAAGGCTGATGCGCTCACCGCTCACCATCCGGCTCGGCCTGTGAAAGAGCGCGAGACTGGCTGGGCTGTCGGTGTTGAGAAGGAAGACTTTGCGCAAAGGTGGAGCCACGCAGAATTCAAGACGATCAAGCGCGCGCCGGCGCAGGCGGCGGCCGAGAGCGGGATTGCGATAGACCGCGGCAAGAAAGAATGGATCGACCCAGCGAAAAAGGGGCTCTTTGTCAACGGTCTCGCGGATCGGCAGCAGAACGCTGTCGGCGATGTCCTTTCGCACCGTGGCTTCAGGGACGTCGGCGAGCAGCAGCGTCTCGCTGAGCGAGAGATGGGGACGCAGCCCGATCGGCTTCGTCATGACGGTACTCCCGTGTGACGGTTGAACGTTGCAGGGATTTGTCGAATTGGCCCGATCTGTCAAGCCTGCGGTATCCTGCATGGATCGGTTCGGGAGCACCTGAATGCCCCGGGCGATTGTCCCCGCGCCAGCCGAAACGGTGCGGGGGTAGGGGACCTCACCGGGTTTTGACCGTGGAACTGCGGCCGATCGTGCCGACTTGCTGGTGATTGCGGGAAGTCGCGCCCCCTTGTGGTTGTGGCAAGGCACTGCGCACGATGCGGGCGGGTAATCGCAGGCGCGCGAATCGGAGACGCCAGAGGCAGACAACAGGAATGAGGCGGTCTGGGGCGGTCTGGCGACTCGGAGTTACCCGGGGTTTGCGGATTTGTGAACGACGTGCGCGGGGTGGCGACAGCCTGGTGTCGTCTGGTGGCAGGGATCGTCGGCTGTGGACGCTTTGACGGCAAGGAACAGCCCGCGCGGATCAGCGCGGGCACTTCGGGCGAGGGACAAAACCCACGTCTGCTACGAATTGCTGCCCCTCGTCACTGACGAACCAGTCGCGCAGCTTTTTGGCGTTTTTGGTGAGTGGCCGGGCAGTGACGATATAAAACTCCTGTGTGAAGGGATGGCTGCCGTTGCGGATATTTTCGACCCCAGGTGCGACGCCGTCGATGGCAAGGAGGCGGATGCCGGGAACCGAATTCATGACTGTGGCGTGGCGTAATGCCGGAATGAATAACCGATGGCGTTGCCGAAGTTACAGTAGTCGGCAACAGAGAAAAGAATCCTGGACATCATGTCTATTTCTTGAGCCTGAACTGGTTTTTGCATCACTGTTCCACGCATGACCAGGTTCAACATCACGGTCTGGCTGCCTGAGCCTTCGTTGCGCTGGAAAGCAATGACGTTTCCGGGAGTGCCACCGACCTCCTTCCAATCGGTGATCCTGCCGCTATAGATGTCGCGGAGCTGGCTGACGCTCAGCCCTTTCACCGGATTCTGCTCATTGACAAGAAACACAAACGCTTCCCTGGCGACGGGCGTGATCGTGTATCGGATGCGTCTAGCGGCGGCTTGTGCAGTTTGCTTTTTGGAAGGGGGGCCGGCAAAGATCATGTCGACCTTGCCGTCAAGGAGGGCCTTGTAAGCGGCAGGGGAGGTCTCATTGGAGACCACGAAATCACGGCGTGGATCCACCTCGTAGTAACCCGGTTCGCCTTCTTCGCTATAGCGGTAGATGGCATTGGCGGCGGCCGCATATAGGGGGATCAGTCCAAGCGCGCCGTCCAGTCTGGGATGTCTGGGATAGTGGCGGTCGATCCGCAGCGACGGGGGTGTCGCGGGGAGATCAGTTTGCTATGCTTAAGGTTGAAGGAGGGGCGTGGGAAGGGATCGTATTCGATGGTTGCGCTTCGTTCGTCAAGCTCTCGCAGCGACGGATAACGCTGTTCTGCAGATCGAGATCGCCCGGTTGCGCGTTTGCGGAAACGGGGGCGATCAGAAGCATCAGAACGACGAATGCGGTCTTGGTTCCTTTCGTTGGGAAGCGTCCGCTCCGCAATGGTCTGGTGGCGAAACAGGCCATGACAATCAGGCAGAACAGGAGGGGGGAGAGAGGAGGAAGCCAGTACGCGTCATTCCGGACTGGGAGGGAGGGGAAGAAGACGAGCCGGCAATTGTCCCCGGTGGTGAGGAAGGCGATGAGGAGCGGGGCAATGAGGCAGAATAGGATGGGGAGGGGGAACGGACGAAAGCCGTGATCGAGGTTGTCGGGAAATGCCGCCTTTCTTTCCAACTGGAGGGACAGATAGAGAAGAGGGATGATCCCGGGTAAAAGCGGAAAGACGCCTTCGTCATGGTTTCGAAGGGAGAGCGCCGTGTGCATCGGGTGCGAGTCAATCTGTGGGCATCTTCGCCACAATGATGCTTTGTTCGCGAGGCGATTCGGCTTTATTCTTCCGACAATTCAAGAGCGCCGTTGAAACGTAATTGGGGCAAAAGTCTTGGGAGGTCGGCTGCCCGCCTGTGGGATTTGCCGGATCTAGAGTCTCTGGCGGGAGGTCAGGCGCAGGCCGGCACGGAGGAATTTCTGCGGATCGACGGCCTCGCCATCAATTCGGGTTTCATAATGCAGATGGGGGCCGGTGGAGCGTCCGGTGGAGCCGACCTCGCCGATGATTTGTCCAATGCGGACGGTCTCGCCGGGGCGCACCGAGATCGCGGAGAGGTGACCGTAACGGGTCGATAGGCCGTTGCCATGGTTGATCTCGACCATGCGGCCGTAGCCGCCCGACCAGGTTGCCGAGGTGACGACCCCGTTGGCGGTGGCGCGCACCAGGTCGCCGAAGGCGGCCCGAAAATCCAGTCCGGTGTGCATCGCCGGGCGGCCGAGAAAGGGATCGGTGCGCACCCCGAAGCCGCTCGTGAACTCGACCTCGCCGATCACAGGCTTGCGGTAGGGTACCTGGGCCAGCGTGCGGGTGAGGCGCTCCATCTCGGCCCGGGCGGTAGAGATGCGATAGAGATGGGTCTCAAAAGCGTCGGCCTGGGGCGGCACTTTGACCGGAACGAAGGGGCCGCCGACGGCGGCCGCACGCGGCGTCGCCGCCTGAAGCTGCGCCATGTCGAGGCCGAGATCACTGACCACGCCGCGCATCCGCCGCATCCGTGCCTCGACGCCGTCCTCAATGCTGTTGAGCGCGGCGGTCTGGCGGCGGGCGATGGTGTCGAGGGAGGTGGAGAGGTGCTGGAGCGCGTTGTCGACCCCTTGCGCCTTGGCAAACTGATTCGGTTGCGGCGCGGTCATGACCGGGACGCGGGATTCAAGCCGCGCCTCGCGATCAGGAGGAGCGATATAGACTGCGGTGTCATTGATCGGCGAGGGTTTGGATATCGCCGGTTCCGGCTGGCTGTTCTGCCCCGGATTGCCGCGCTCGGAACTGCGCCCCGCCGGCTGGATCGACCCGGTCACGTCGGTGATGGCGTCAAGCGCAGTGGCGTGGGATTCCAGGGTCGCCTGACGGCGCATGACCTGCTCAAGCTTCTGATCGAACTGCTCCTGGTTGAGGAGCTGGCGGCTCACCGCACGATCGACCCGGGCGCGTAATTCGGCGATGCGGTCTTCATAGGCATATTGCATCTCGGCCTGGCGGGCGAGCAGGCGGGTCAGAACGTCGTCGCGGAAGGCGAAATAGGTGGCGGTGGCAGCCGACCACAGGCCGAGCAGAATCACGAGGAGGATCATGGTCCAGAACGCGACCGGCCCAAGGCGAAACTGCCTGCCGCCGTGGACAATGGCATAGCCGCCTCGCGTTGCCGCTCTGGGCTGGGGGGAAGGCCGGTCGTGGTGTTTGGGGTAAAAGGCTGAAAGGACGGAATTTTTCAACATCGGCGCTCCACAGGGCGATCGCAAAAACTCCGCGTCGGCGCATTTTTTGTGGTGCTGATGTGACCCGATTATCGTTAATTTTTCGGAAAACCGCCCCCTTGGAGAGTTGTGGCGCTGTCAACACATAGGTGGAACCTGTGGTTTTTTACCACATTTTGTAGCTGTGCGGCAGTAAATCGCCGTTTTGGGAATATCCGGGGCAATGCTATCGTGGCATCCATGCGGATCGGCCGTCAGGGTCCTGGGACGGCTCGCGCGGGTCGGCTGCAGCACCCCGTATCCGGCCCCTGGAAACGACAGGAAGAAGAGCGTCAAGTCGCCCGCATGACGGATATCAGGAATACCAGAGGCCGGCCGCCGGGGAATGCACGCCCCCGCGATGCCGCGCCACGGCGCAACGTCAGTCGCCGGCGGGAGCCGCCGGCCCTTGACAAAAACGCCACCGCAAAGCGTGGCCGGCCGCGTGGCCGCTGGCTTAAGCGCTTCGCGGCGCTGGTCTGTGCGGTCGTTGTTGTGCTCGGGGCCTGTTACATCCGGTTGCGCGCCGGTCCGATCAATGTCGACCTGGTGACGCCATGGCTGGAAGAGGCAATCCGGGACAATATCGGCCACGACAAGATCGTTGATGTCGGCGGCACCCAGATTGAACTGGTGGGCAAGATCCGCATGGCGGTGCGCCTCCATGACGTCGTCATCCGTGGCGCCGACCATGCCGCGATCGCCAGCGCTCCCAAGGTCGAGGTCGGTCTGTCGGCGCTGTCGCTGATCTATGGACGCCTGCATGCGCAGAGTATCAAGCTGGTCGATGCCGAACTTGCGGTCCGGGTCACGCGCGACGGCCAGGTTACGGTGTCGGCGGGCAATACCGAACGGCCTCTGACCGCAAGGCCTCTGACCGCAGCAGCTGGCGCCGGTGTCGATCGCCCCGGCAGCACAGCTGGGCGTGCCCAGGCTCCGAGCGGGCTTCTTGCCGGGATAAACTGGCTCGACAGCCTGAGCATGAGGGAACTGGAGAATCTCAACGAGATCGGTTTTCGCAACGGCAATCTGATCGTCGACGACGAGCAGCGTGGCGGCCGATGGAGCATGAAGAACATCTCGCTGACGCTGCGCCGGCCCCAGAGCGGGGCCGTGGCGCTTCGTCTCGGGCAGGAGGGCGATCAGCCCTGGAGCCTGCAGATGGAGATGGGTCCGGCCGAGAATGGGGTGCGCGCCGTTCAGATCCGGGCCAACAAGGTGTCGGTCCGCACCATGCTTCTGGCGGCACGGCTCAAGGACCTGACCTATGATGCCGATCTGCCGCTCTCCGGAGAGCTGTCGGGGCAGATCGGACGCGACGGGATGCCGACTTTTTTCCGGGGCCGGATCCGCGCGGGCCGGGGCCATGTCATTGATACCGAGACGCCCGATTATCCGATGGAGATCGATTCGGCGGAAGTCGATGTCGAATGGAACGCTGCACGGCGGGTGTTGATGCTGCCCTTCACCATCACATCTGGAGCCAACCGGGTGGCGCTTGCCGCGCAGCTGGTGCCGCCCAACGGCGATGTCATGGACTGGCAGCTGGATCTGAGTTCCGGCTCGATCGAACTCGCCGGCGTTGATCGTTCGCCGCCGCTGTTTTTCAACAAGATCGGGATCGGCCTGCGTTTTGACACCGAGCACAGGCGGGTGCAGCTGACCCAGGCCGACGTCAGCAACGGCGACATTCGTGTCGCCGTTTCCGGTGCCATCGATTACAGCAATGAGCCCCGTCTCACCCTTGGTGTGGTCGCGGCCACCCCGATGTCCACCGTCAGCCTCAAGCGGATGTGGCCGAGCCTGATCGTGCCGGAAGTCCGCGAATGGGTGATGGAGCGCATCGGCCGCGGCACGGTGCATCGCGTCGATATCCACGTCAATTCCCCGCTGCACAACCTGTCGCGCAAGGGGCCGCCGGTGCCCGAGGACGGTCTCGCTGTCGATATCCTCGCCAGCGAGGTTGAAGTCCATCCCGTGGACGGCATGCCCACGGCCCGTGACGCCGACCTCAAGGCCCATATCACCGGCCGCACCGCCAGAGTGACGATCGGCAAGGCCATTGCCGATACGCAAGCCGGGCGCACCATCGCGATCTCGGATTTTGTCTTTGAAGTTCCGGATATGGCTCCCAAGCCATCGCCGTCGAAGAGCCGCTTCCGGGTCGAGGGCGATGTGGCAGCGGCAGCGGAGGTTCTCGCCTCCGACCGCCTCAGCGATCTCGGCGCCGGTGTTCTTGATCCGGCAAGCACCAAAGGCAGCTTTGCTGCCACGGTCAACCTCGCCATGCCGGTCAAGGGCGAATTGACCAGGGCTGACACCAGTTACAGCGTCAACGCCGATCTCACCGGCTTTGCCGCCGAAAAGCTGGTGATGAATCAGAAATTCGAGGCCAACAGCCTCAAGATCATCGCCAATAACGATGGCTATCAGGTCAAGGGTGACGTCCGCATCAATGGCCTCTTGGTTCCGCTGGAGTACCGCAAGCCGGCGAAGGGCGACGCCGAGGTCCGGCTGCAGACCACGCTGGATGAGGCCAGTCGGGTCCGTTTCGGTGTGGATCTCAGCCCGGTGGTCTCCGGTCCGCTGCAGATGAAGCTCAATGGCAGAATCGGAGGGCGTGATCAGACGTCAAAACTCCGTGTCGAATGTGATCTCGCCCAGCTCAAACTCGACAATGTGCTGCCGGGCTGGGTGAAGCCGGCCGGTCGGCCGGGCAGGGCGACCTTCAACGTGGTGTTGCGGCCGCAGTCGACCCGTCTTGAGGACATCGTTGTCGATGGCGGCAGTGCCTCCGTACAGGGATCGCTGGAACTGGACGGCAATGGGGACCTCCTCAATGCCAGTTTCCCGACCTATCTGCCCTCCGAGGGGGACAAGGCCTCGCTCAAGATGGAGCGCGGAGCCGACGGCGTCATGAATGTGACGATGCTTGGCGACGTGCTCGACGGCCGCGGGTTCATCAAGTCGATGGTGTCGGGGGATACCAGCAAGGACAGCAAGGGCAGGCTCAAGACCATTGATTTCGACCTCAAGGTGAAGCTGGGCGCGGTAACCGGTTACTCGGGAGAGGCGATGCGCAGTGTCGATCTCCGGATGCAGCGCCGCGGCGGCCTCCTCAAGACTCTCGCCCTCACCGGCAAGATTGGCCGGGATACTCCGGTTGCTGCGGATTTGCGCGGTGCGGGGACGCCGCGGGGGGAGGTCATCAATGTCCAGACCGGCGACGCCGGCGCGCTGCTGCGCTTCGCCGACATCTATACCAAGGCCTATGGCGGGATTCTCGATCTGTCGATGGAACCGTCGACACCGGAGCCGATGGCGCGCGAAGGCCTGATCAACATGCGTGACTTCGTCGTCAAGGGCGAGGCCCAGTTGGATCGCCAGGCCGGCGACAGCGTCCATGGCGGCCAGGATGGCGTGGTCTTCAGCGCGCTGCGGGCGGAAATCACCCGGGAGAACGGTGTGCTGACGATCCGCGACGGCGTGCTCAAGGGGCCGATGATCGGCGTCACCCTGGAGGGCGGGATCGACTATCCCGGCAACCGGGTACGCATGAACGGTACTTTTGTACCGCTCTACGGCATCAACAACATCATGGGTCAGATTCCCGTGGTTGGCCTTTTGGCCGGCGGCAAGGATCAGGGGCTTCTTGCTGTGACCTTTGAGGTGGTGGGTACTCCGGAAAAGCCCCAGGTCCGGGTCAACCCGGTGTCGCTGCTGCTGCCGGGCGTGACCCGCAAGATCATGGAATTCAACACCGGCAAAACCAACGCACCCACGGACTGGCAGGGACAGGAACCGTGAGGCGAAAAGCGCCTCGCGGCTGTCGTCCAAAGAGCGTCACGGCAAAAGCGGGACAACGGCCTGGCCCGTCGAAAAACGTGTGCTGCGTGCTCACAGGATTTCCGTTCCACGTTCGATCACCGCCCGGCACAGCAGCGCGTGGGCTCTAAGTCACGCGCAGCAGGATGTGGCGTTTCTTGCCCAGCGAGAGCTTGATCACGCCTTCCGGCGACAGATCGGCGGGACGCAGCGTCATTTTTTCATCGCTGACGGCAACATCATTGACGCGCAGCCCGCCGCCCTTGATCTGACGCCGGGCCTCGCCATTGGAGGCGACGAGACCTGCTTTGACAAAGGCGTTGATGACCCCGATTCCGGAATCGAACTCGGCCTGTGGAATTTCAACCGAGGGCAGGCTCTCGGCCAGCGCGCGGTCCTCGAAGGTGCGCCGCGCGGTCTCGGCGGCGGCATTGGCGGCGTCACGGCCGTGCAGCAATGCTGTGGCCTCGGTGGCCAGGATTTTCTTGGCTTCGTTGATCTCGGCACCGGCAAGCGCGGCCAGGCGGGTGATCTCGGGAAGCGGCATTGTGGTGAAGAGTTTGAGGAAGCGCACCACATCGGCGTCCTCGGTGTTGCGCCAGTACTGCCAGAAGTCATAGGGGGAGAACTGCTCGGCGTTGAGCCACACCGCGCCCTGCGCGGTCTTGCCCATCTTGGCACCGGAGGCGGTGGCGAGAAGCGGGGTGGTCAGAGCGTAGAGCGGATCGGTGCCCATGCGGCGGCCGAGATCGACACCCATCACGATATTGCCCCACTGGTCGGATCCCCCCATCTGCAGGCGGCAGCCGGCGCGGCGCGCCAGTTCGACGAAGTCGTAGGACTGCAGGATCATGTAGTTGAACTCGATGAAACTCATTTCCTGCTCGCGCTCCAGGCGCAGGCGCACCGAGTCCATGGTCAGCATGCGGTTGACGGAGAAATGCCGGCCGATGTCGCGCAGCATTTCGATCCAGTTCAGTTTCGTCAGCCATTCGGCATTATCGAGCATGAGGGCGTCGCTGTGGCCGTCGCCGAAGCGCAGGATCCGCGAAAATACGCCGCGGATGCTGGCCTTGTTGGCCTCGATCTCCGCGATTGAGCGGATGGCGCGGCTTTCGTCCTTGCCGGAGGGGTCACCGACCATGGTGGTGCCGCCGCCCATCAGTGTGATCGGCCGGTTGCCGGACTGCTGGAGCCAGTACAGCATCATCATCGACAGGAAGTTGCCGATATGGAGCGAGGGCGCGGTGCAGTCGTAGCCGACATAGGCGGTGGCCTGCCCGCGGGCGGCCAGGGCATCAAGGCCGGCAAAGTCGGAGCACTGGTGAATAAACCCCCGCTGGTCCAGGATATTGAGGAAATCCGATTTGAAAACAGTCATTTGTCGGCAACTCTGAAAGGGGCTTGCGGTAAACGCGCGCGGGGGGAGTGGGTGGCGTTTCGGCCCTTCGAGGGGGATGCGGGCTGCCACAATGTGCTGTGGCATTATAAGATGTCGTGCTTTGACACAAGGCGGGCGGGCGGAGCATGGTTGAATGATGTTTACGGCACTCGGTCTGATGAGCGGGACCTCGCTGGACGGGGTGGATGTGGCCCTGATCGAAACCGATGGCGAAACCATCGCCTCCTTCGGTCCATCCGCCTGCCGCCCCTATGATCGCTGCGAACGCGCACTGCTGCGGCAGGCCTTGGGTGCGGCCGTCGACTTGCGGGATCGCGCCGCCCGCCCCGGGATCCTTGCAGCTGCCGAGCGGGCGGTGACCCAGGCGCATGCCGAGGCGGTCAGGGTTTTCCTGAGGGGGAACGGGATCAGAGCCGCGGACGTCGATGTCGTCGGCTTCCACGGCCAGACCGTGCTGCACCGGCCCGAGGCGGGCCTGACGGTGCAGATCGGCGATGGCGTGGGCCTGGCGAGCGCGATCGCAATCCCCGTGGTCCATGATTTCCGGGCTGCCGACGTGGCCGCCGGCGGACAGGGTGCCCCTTTGGTCCCGGTCTATCATCGGGCGCTGGTCAGGGCCTGCGGGGAGGAAGGGCCGGTGGTCGTGGTCAATATCGGCGGTGTCTCCAACATCACCTATATCGACGGCGACGACCTCATCGCCTGCGATACCGGCCCGGGCAACGCGCTGCTTGATGACTATATGGAGCGGACTCTCGGCCAGCCCTTCGATGACCAGGGCCGCCTTGCCGCGCAGGGAAGGGTCGATCAGGGCTTTGTCGCCCGCGCCCTGAGCGTACCGTTTTTCGCTCGCAGGCCGCCGAAGTCGCTCGATCGCAATGATTTTGCCGCACTCGATCTCGGCAGCCCTGCGCTGGCCGATGGCGCCGCGACCCTGACCGCTTTTACAGCGGCGGCGATCGCTGGTATTGCTGATCTGCTGCCGAAGCGGCCGCAGCGCTGGATCCTGTGTGGCGGCGGCGCACGCAACCTGACACTTCTGCGCATGCTGGGTGAAGCGGTGGCACCGGCGCGGGTTGAGACTGCGGCGGCGCTTTCCTGGGCCTCGGATGCTCTTGAGGCCCAGGCCTTTGCCTTCCTCGCGGTGCGCAGCCGACAAGGTCTGCCGCTGTCTTATCCGGCGACCACAGGGGTGAAGCAGCCGATGACGGGCGGGGTGCTGGCACCGCTTTGAGTCATGCGGAGCCTTTCGATGGCACAGAACGCCAGCGAGAGGGATCGGGTGACAGCTTGCGTTAACAAAGCCTTGTACCACAGGCCTGAATACGCCCGTTTCGCGGCGCGGAGTGAATAACCAGCTCCCTTCTATGATGCAGACATGCCGGCAGGCCCTGCGCTACAGTGCCGGTGTTTTTCAGGATTGTTTGTTCTCGTCCCCGGCAAATTTTCGAGGGAACGGCCAGGTGAATTTGTTATTTGGATTTAAAGGACGCATCGGGCGCGGCAAATGGTGGCTGTGCCAGATCCTCGGCATCGTGCTTGCGGCGGCGACAGCCATCTCCCTCAACCAGGTCTATGGGGTGGACTTTGATCTCTCGCAGGCGGGCCCCGAAATGCGGGACATCCTTGCGGCACGGCCGGCGGAACTGCTGGCAATCTGCGTGATCGGATTCGGACTGGCGTTCTGGATCAACCTTGCCAGCACGATCAAAAGATTTCACGACCACGATCAGTCGGGCGTCTGGGTTCTCGCCGGCGTGATTCCGGTTCCCTTTGACCAGCATCTGATCTGCGCCGGTCAGATCTGGGTTCTGGTACAGTGCGGCCTGCGCGGGGGAACGCCGCAGGCCAACCGCTTCGGCACCCCGGAGAATGAAGGGGCGGCGCCGGAAATGGCGGCGGGATATAGTGAAGTGGTCGAACTGCGGCCACCGGCCAGCAGCGGCGAGCGTCTTGCCGCCGTGCTGCGCAGGCCGGCTGCGGCTTATGGTTCCGTGAAGGACGAAGGCGAGGGGAGGCGAGAGCGCGCGCCGTCGCAGCCGGCGAGCTTCGGGCAGCGCCGGAGCTTCGGGCGCCACCTTGCCTTCGCCAGCCCGGCGCTGACATTGCCGCAGTCTTTCCCAGCTCGTGCCGGAGATCGACAAAGGCAGAAGCAGCGAAAGCCGGGCTTCGGGAAGCCGTAGAGGAACAATCGCGCCCCGTGTCGGCGTGGAGAGCGCCAGGATTGAGGCCACCTCCGGCCCCCGGGAAGCGACTGACGAATTTCTGCCCCGGCTCTTTAGCGCACGTTGGCGAGCCGCATGTCGAGATAGGTGGTGATGGCGTCCATCAGAGGCTGGAGCTTGCCGTCGAAGAAATGATTGGCACCTGGGATGACCTGCTGATCAATGATGATGCCTTTCTGGGTCTTGAGTTTCTCCACCAGGGTATTGACGTCCTTGGGGGGCACCACGGCGTCCTTCTCACCATGGACGATCAGTCCCGATGACGGGCAGGGCGCCAGGAAGGAGAAATCATAGAGATTGGCAGGAGGGGCGATCGAGATGAAACCCTCGACCTCGGGCCGGCGCATCAGGAGCTGCATGCCGATCCATGCGCCGAAGGAAAAACCTGTGACCCAGCAGGCGCGGGCTTCCGGGTTGATGGTCTGCGCCCAGTCCAGCGCCGAGGCGGCATCCGACAATTCTCCGGTGCCATGGTCAAACGAGCCCTGGCTGCGGCCGACGCCGCGGAAGTTGAAGCGCAGCACCGAGAATCCGCGATGGGCGAAGGCGTAGTAGCAGTGATACACGATCTGATGGTTCATCGTGCCGTGGAACTGCGGATGCGGATGCAGGATCATCGCGATCGGCGCGTTCTTCTGCTTTGCCGGGTGATAGCGGCCCTCGAGACGGCCGGCGGGGCCGGTAAATACGACTTCAGGCATGGATGGGTCTCTTTGTCCGTAAATTTTAAGGTGTCGATTCCCTCAAAAGGACGTGTTCTCGGGCGATCAACCGGTGGTGTTCGATCGTGGCGGTCAAAGGCACCTGGTGGCGGCACAGGCGCTTGAAAGCGTGGAGGCAGTGAAGCACAGCCTCAGACAGCGGCTGGTCGCGTGAGGTTCCAGCCTGTGGTGATGACGGTGCGCGTTCTAACATGAGGCGCAGGGCAGAAATCAAGCATTTTGAACGTCTTCCCCGGGCCTGAGGGGTGGATTGGCATATCCCCGCCGGCTGCTTCGGCGATCTGGACCTGGGGACGGCTGGGCGATGGCTGTGGGCGGGCCCTGTGAATCCGCCCGTTTGATCGTTTCGCACGCGCCCTGTGGTTTCACCTGGTTTCACTTCCGCGACCTGATTTTGTCACCGTCATTTCCATCCTTGACGCGGACGCTTCGTTAACGAAATCAGGGCCTCGTGATTGAACATTTTTCGATCACCGCCCTGACAGAGGGGAATATGGGTTGAACGGCGATAAAATACATCCCATGCAGAGCCGCATTTACCTCGACTGGAACGCCACCACGCCGCTGCGCAGCGAGGCCCGGGCGGCGATGGCAGCCGCTTTTGACCTGGTCGGCAACCCGTCCTCGATCCATGCAGAGGGCCGGCAGGCACGACATCTGGTTGAAGATGCCCGCCTTGACATCGCCCGGAGCCTCGGGGCACGGCCGCATGGCGTCATCTTCACCTCGTCCGGCACCGAGGCCAACGCACTGGCCCTGACCCCACAGCAGGGACGAAAAGGGCAGGTCTCCCGCCTCCTGGTATCGGCCATCGAACATGCCTCCGTGCTGGCGGGCGGGCGCTTTCCCGCTGAGGCGGTCAGCCGGATCCCTGTGAACGCCTGCGGCATTATTGATCTGGATGCCCTGGCTGAACTCCTTGCCGCCGGGCCGCCGGCCCTGGTGTCGATCATGGCCGCCAATAATGAGACCGGGGCGATACAGCCGATTTCTGCAGCGGCGCGGCTGGTCCATGATCAGGGCGGCCTGCTGCATGTCGACGCCATCCAGGCCTTTGGCAGAATTCCCTACGATATCAATGTGGCAGGGGCGGATCTGAGCAGCCTGTCGGGGCACAAGATCGGTGGCCCCAAGGGGGTCGGGGCGCTGATTCTGGCGGATGGGTTGTCTGGACCTGAGGCGCTGCTGCACGGCGGCGGCCAGGAGCAGGGCCGGCGCGCCGGAACCGAGAATGTGGCCGGGATTGCCGGTTTTGCCGCGGCGGCGGTGGCCGCTATCGCTGCCCGAGAGGCCGATATGGCGCGGCTCGCGATTTTGCGCCGGCGGCTGGAAAGCGCTCTCGAAGACAGCGGGGCGAGGATTTTCTCGCAGCAGGTTGACAGGCTGCCGAATACCACCCTGTTCGCATTGCCAGGCCTGCAGGCGCAGACTGCGGTCATCAACTTCGACCTGGATGCCATTGCGCTGTCCTCGGGCGCGGCCTGTTCCTCGGGAAAAGTTCAGTCCTCCCATGTGCTTGTGGCCATGGGCTGCGATGCCGACGGTGCCCGCGGGGCGCTGCGGATCAGCCTGGGCGGGTCGACGACCGAGGCGGAGATCGACCGCTGCATTGACATCTGGCATCGGATTCGTGCCAGACATGCGCGAATAGAAGGCCGTTCGGCGGGTGGACCGCAAGCGGCCACGGATTGAGCGCCAGCCCACTGGCGCCAATGGGGACCGCAAGCGGCCACGGATTGAGCGCCAGCCCACTGGCGCCAATGGGGACCGCAAGCGGCCACGGGTGGACTGCCCGCCAGCCCGTCGGGCAGCAATGGGTGGACCCACAGGCGGCCATGGACGGCCGGGCTCGCCCGCGGCCGACCGATCGACCAGCAGATCGATCTGAGCGCGTGCAATTTGCCAGAGAACATCGTAAACATGGACGACTTTGATCCACACCGTGGTCCTTGAAACCGCGAGCGGAGGATGGAATGCCAGCCGTAGAAGAGACGGTCGATCGGGTGCGCCGAATCGACGTTGATCAGTATCGTTATGGTTTTGAGACCCTGATCGACAGTGAGAAGGCTCCCAGGGGGCTTTCCGAGGACATAGTCCGCTTCATCTCACAGAAGAAGAACGAGCCCGCCTGGATGCTGGAATGGCGGCTGGATGCCTTTCGGCGCTGGGTCACGATGACCGAGCCGGAATGGGCGCGGGTGAGCTATCCGAAAATCGATTTTCAGGACATCCATTATTACGCCGCGCCCAAGGCTAAAAAGAAGCTTTCCTCGATCGACGACATCGATCCGGAAATCCTCAAAACCTACGAGAAACTCGGCATCCCCCTGCGCGAGGTCGCGGTGCTCGAAGGCGTCGAGCCGACCGCTGCCCCGGCGCGCAAAATCGCCGTCGATGCGGTGTTTGATTCGGTATCGGTGGCCACCACCTTCAAGGCCGAACTTGCAAAAGCCGGCGTCATCTTCATGCCGATCTCGGAGGCGATCCGCGAGCATCCCGAACTGGTGCAGAAATATCTCGGCTCCGTGGTGCCGACTTCCGACAATTTCTACGCCACCCTGAATTCGGCGGTGTTTTCGGACGGCTCCTTCGTCTATGTGCCGCCCGGCGTGCGCTGCCCGATGGAGCTGTCGACCTATTTCCGCATCAATGAGCGCAATACCGGGCAGTTCGAGCGCACCCTGATCATCTGTGACAAGGGCTCCTACGTGTCCTATCTCGAGGGCTGCACTGCACCGCAGCGCGACGAAAACCAGCTCCATGCCGCGGTCGTCGAGCTGATCGCGCTGGATGACGCCGAGATCAAGTATTCGACGGTGCAGAACTGGTATCCCGGCAATGCCGACGGTGTCGGGGGGATCTATAATTTCGTCACCAAGCGTGGCGACTGCCGCGGCGTCAATTCCCATATTTCCTGGACCCAGGTCGAGACCGGCTCCGCCATCACCTGGAAATATCCCAGCTGCATTCTCCGCGGCGACAATTCGCGGGGCGAGTTCTATTCGATCGCGATCTCCAACGGCCGTCAGCAGGTCGATTCCGGCACCAAGATGATCCATCTCGGCCGGAACACCACGAGCCGCATCATCTCCAAGGGCATCGCCGCCGGGCGCTCGCAGAGCACCTATCGCGGACTGGTTTCGGCGCATCGCAAAGCGCTGGGTGCACGCAATTTCACCGCCTGCGACTCGCTTCTGATCGGCGACAGATGCGGTGCCCATACCGTGCCCTATGTCGAGGCACGCAATTCCTCCGCCACCTTCGAGCATGAGGCGACGACCTCGAAAATTTCCGAGGACGTGCTGTTCTACTGCATCCAGCGCGGCCTGAGCCAGGAAGAGGCCGTGGGCCTCGTGGTCAACGGCTTTGTCAAGGATGTGCTCCAGCAGCTGCCGATGGAGTTCGCGGTGGAGGCGCAGAAGCTGATCTCGATCTCGCTTGAGGGATCGGTGGGATAGGTATCCCCGAAGACAATCCCGAAAATCGCTGAGCCGGATCGCGTGCCCGGCGGTACCCAACAGAAGCCTGAAAACCCTGTCAGATCCGGAAGTCGAAGATGGCGTTGCTTGAAGTCAAAGACCTGAAGGTCCGCGTCGATGAACGTGAGATTCTCCACGGCCTCACCCTGACCGTGAAGGAGGGCGAAGTCCATGCCATCATGGGGCCGAACGGCTCGGGCAAATCCACACTGTCCCATGTCATCGCCGGCAAGTCCGGCTACGAGGTCACAGGCGGCGAGATCCTCTTCAGGGGTGCCGATCTGCTCGCCATGAAGCCCGAGGAACGGGCGGCAAAAGGGGTGTTTCTGGCCTTCCAGTATCCGGTCGAGATTCCCGGTGTGGCGACCATGACCTTCCTGCGCACCTGTGTGAATGCCCAGCGCAAAGCGCGCGGCGAGGCTGAATATTCCACTCCGGACTTCCTCAAGAAAGTGCGGGAAGTCGCCAAATCGCTCTCGATCCATCCCGACATGCTCAAGCGCGGCGTCAATGTCGGCTTTTCGGGAGGCGAAAAGAAGCGCAACGAAGTGCTGCAGATGGCGCTGCTGGAGCCCGCCCTGTGTATCCTGGACGAGATGGATTCGGGGCTCGATATCGACGCCCTGCGCATTGCCGCCGATGGCGTCAACGCCCTGCGCACGCCTCACCGTTCGATGGTGGTGATCACCCATTATCAGCGCCTGCTGGACTATATCGTGCCGGATGTCGTCCACGTCATGTCGAAGGGGCGCGTGGTCAAAAGCGGCGGCAAGGAACTGGCGCTGGAACTTGAGAAGTCGGGCTATGCCCGCTTCGAGGATGCGGCTTGAGGGAATTGGCGCGATGAGTGTTGCCTTGAGCGAGATTGAAGCGAGTGCCGGTTCTGCCGAACTGTTTGCCAGCGCCGCGGAGCGCCGTGCAGCAACGCCGGCACGGCGGGCGGCCTGGGCGGATTTTGAGCGTCTTGGCCTGCCGCACCGGCGCATCGAGGACTGGAAATATACCGATCTGCGGCGGCTTTTGGGCCCACTGCTGCCTCTGGCACCCCCGCCCCGGGAAGAGGTGCAGGCGCGGGTGCGCGAGGCGGTGCGCCGCGCTGCTGTGGTCGATGCCCATTCTGTGGTGCTGGTCGATGGCGTGTTTATGGCGGAACTGTCGGACGCCGCGCTTTGTGAGAGCGGCGTCACGCTGCGGAGCCTGCGTGAAGTGCCTGGCGAAGCGGAGATGGCAGGCACCGGGGCCGGGAATGACGCGATGCTCGCGCTCAACGCGGCGCTTGCCACCGACGGCGTCGTCCTCGAGATTGCGGAGCGCAGACGCCCGCAGCGGCCGCTTCATATCATCCATGTGGCATGCACCGATCAGGCCTCAAGCTTCACCCGCTCCGGGCTCCACATCGGGGCCGGCGTCGCGGTTACCGTGATCGAGAGCTTCGTCACCGCGGCCCCGTCAGGGGGTTACCAGGTCAGCGACCGGGTTGAGATCGAGATCGGCGACAATGCAGAAGTCTGCCTTGTGCGGCTGATGGACGATGCTCCCGACGCGGTCAATCTCACCTCGACCGCGGTGAGGATCGGGGCCGGCACGAAGCTGAACTTCTTCAACATGACGAGCGGAGCGGCGCTGAGCCGGCTTGCCGCCACCTTCACCCTGGCCGGCGAGGGGGCGACGCTGTCCTTCGGGGGCGTCAGCCTGCTGGCATCAAGCGCCCATGGCGATACCACAGTGGTGGTCGACCACGCCGTGCCCGGCTGCGCCAGCCGCGAAGAATTTCGTGCCGTGGTCGATGAGCGCGGGCATTCGGTGTTCCAGGGCCGCATCATCGTGCGTGCGGGTGCGCAGAAGACGGATGCCCGGATGGTGACGCGGGCGCTGCTTCTGTCCGATCAGGCCGAAGCCGACAACAAGCCCGAGCTGGAAATCTTTGCCAATGACGTGGCCTGCGCCTATGGCGCCACCACCGGCGCCCTCGATGAGAGCCTGCTGTTCTATCTGCGGGCCCGCGGCATTCCCGAAAAGGAGGCGCAGGCACTGCTGATTCAGGGCTTTGTCGGCGAGGCGATGGAGCTGATTGCGGATGAGGCGGTACGCCTGGCGGTGCAGGCGCTGCCGCAACTCTGGCTGGAGAGGCGGGGAACATGATCCACCCGGCGGTTGAGAATGGTTACGATGTGGCGCGGATTCGCCGGGACTTTCCTGCACTCGAGCTGAAGGTTCACGGCAAGCCGCTGGTCTATCTCGACAATGCGGCCTCGGCGCAGAAGCCGCTCGCCGTGCTGGAGCGCATGACGCGGGCCTATTGCACCGAATATGCCAATGTGCATCGCGGTCTGCACAGCCTCGCCAATGCCGCGACCGAGGCCTATGAGGGGGCGCGGGCGAGGGTGGCGCGCTTCGTCAATGCGGCGCGCCCCGAGGAGATCATCCTCACCCGCAATGTCACCGAGGCCATCAATCTGGTTGCCGCTTCCTTCGGCGGGGAAAACATCAAGCCCGGCGATGAAATCGTGCTCTCGATCATGGAGCATCACTCCAATATCGTGCCCTGGCATTTCCTGAGGGAGCGCTGTGGCGCGGTGATCAAATGGGCCGACGTCGATGAGGACGGCAATTTCCTCATCGAGGAGTTCGAAAAGCTGCTGTCGCCAAGGACCCGCATGGTGGCGATCACCCAGATGTCGAACGCGCTCGGCACTTTCGTTCCGGTCAGGGAGGTGGTGCGGCTGGCCCACGCGCGCGGCATACCCGTCCTGGTCGACGGTGCCCAGGGCGCGGTGCATCTCACGGTGGATGTCCAGGATATCGACTGCGATTTTTACGCCTTCACCGGCCACAAGGTCTATGGTCCGACCGGGATCGGGGTGCTCTATGGCAAGCATGCCCATCTCCAGGCGATGCGGCCCTATGCCGGGGGTGGAGAAATGATCCGCGAGGTCTCCCGTGACCGCGTCAGTTATGGCGACCCGCCCTATAAATTCGAAGCCGGAACGCCGCCGATCGTGGAGGCGATCGGACTTGGCGCGGCGATCGATTATCTCGATTCGATCGGCAAAGAGCGTGTTGCCGCCCATGAACAGGATCTGCTGCGCTATGCGCAAGATAAGCTCGGCGAGATCAACGCCCTGCGCATGATCGGCACCGCCCGTGACAAGGGGCCGGTGATTTCTTTCGAACTCAAGGGCACCCATGCCCATGATATCGCCACCGTGATTGACCGCCAGGGCATCGCGGTGCGTGCCGGCACGCATTGCGTGATGCCGCTTCTGGAGCGCTTCAGCGTCACCGCGACCTGCCGGGCCTCCTTCGCCATGTATAATACCCGTGAAGAAATTGACCATCTGGCGCAGGCGCTGATCAAGGCGCGGGATTTGTTCGGATAACCGTCATGGACCAAGTCAACGTGGACCAAGTCAACATGGACCAAGTCAACACCAATGCGATTACGACCGGCTCGACGCTTTCGGCGGAAGAGACCGAGCGGCTGACCCAGGACATCATCGCGGCGCTCAAGACCGTGTATGATCCCGAGATCCCGGCCGATATCTACGAGCTCGGTCTGATCTACAAGGTCGAGATCAAGGAGGACCGCTCGGTTGATGTCGACATGACACTGACGACGCCGAACTGCCCGGCGGCCGAGGAGTTGCCGGTGATGGTCGAGAACGCGGTGGCCAGTGTTCCCGGCGTCGGCGTGGTGGCGGTGAAGATCGTGTGGATGCCGCCGTGGACGCCGGAGCGCATGAGCGACGAGGCCCGGCTGGTTCTCGACATGTGGTGACGCGCGAGACTCTGAGGATCCGGATAACGAAAGAGGATGTGGGGGAGGTTGTCATGAGCGGTTCTGTGGACAGGGAAGTTGCGAAGGATCCGGCGGCGACCACAGCTGCGCCGCGATCCAGACCTGCGGTGATGCGGATTACGGAGGCCGCGGCGCAGCGGATTGCCGAGCTGACCGGACGCGCGGAAGCCGGGATCGTCGGTGTGCGCATCGGGGTGAAGAAAGGCGGTTGCGCCGGGCAGTCCTACAGCGTCGAATACGCCCATGAGATCCGCGACAGCGATGAGGTGATTGAGGACAAGGGCGTGCGCGTTCTGGTGGATCCCCAGGCCGTCCTGTTTCTGCTCGGCACCGAAATGGATTTTCGGGTCGACAGGATGCAGGCGCAGTTCGTGTTCAACAATCCCAATCAGATTTCAGCCTGTGGCTGTGGTGATTCGGTGCAGCTGCGTGCGGCAACGGACCGGGGCAGCGCCGGGTGATCACGGCGTTCCTCTTCGAAAGAATCGGTCCTGAATCCGTCCTGATGATTCCAGACCGACAGGAGGCATCATGTGGAAGGAACTATGACAGTCTCCTTCGGAGATGTGCGGTGGCAATTCCCGTAATGACGCCGCCAGTTATCATGTTCTGGAGCCTGGCAACCTGGTCTGTCGACAACCAATGCAAATTATCGGGCATAAGGGCGTGCCAGCACCACGTGACTCCTGATCCAAGGAGGACGATCCAGACCACCCATAGAGTAACGATAGCTATGCTTTCGAAATTGTCCCGAAAGCGTTCTGTTCGGCGGTGC
>Ga0123357_10001913_pt1 | contig 22661 bp, 20 predicted proteins | sample TergutEmb28metaG_FD_89873 | JGI IMG/M metagenome (GOLD analysis project Ga0123357, IMG submission 89873) | Embiratermes neotenicus P4 segment gut microbial communities from Petit-Saut dam, French Guiana - Emb289 P4 | ecosystem: Host-associated > Arthropoda: Insects > Digestive system > Gut ... | reverse complement strand
TTTGCGAACGCTCTCCAGCAGCGGCCTGATTTGCTCAAACGACTCCCGGCTGACATCACTTGGGTATTTTTTACGCATCCCATAAGTTTATGTCAAAATAAAGATCGTGAACAGACTCTTAGGGATTGGGAAGCTTACGATCCGTCTCAAAATAGAGTAAAAAGTGTATGCACTTGAATCAAAACCGCTCTAGCCGCCTTACCCGTGAACTTTGTCAGTTTCGTAGGTAGGTACGCTATCCTTGTTTGCGCGCCCAGCGGTATCCGAGGTAAGCGCCAACCAGGATGGATAGTATCAGGATGACAAGCGTGGGTAAAAACACGGCGTCGATATCAGAATCAGAGCGGATATAGCGAGGCTCATACCATACAGCAAACAGCCATATGATCCAGTATGCGACGTTAAACAGAATTGTTGCGCCGACCAACATCGCTGCTGCGAATTTTACGAGTTTTACGGCATTTGCCAGAAACATATTTCTTTCACCCCCCGAAAATCACTCCATACGTCCTTCAATGAGACTCCCCATTCTTATTATGCATATTAAAAAGTTGACCATACTAACCACAACCATTCAGTATGGTAATTTTCGAAATTTAATTAGTGCCCTAGCGCCCTAAATTGGCACGGTGCGCGGCGACGATTTCATCGCGGATGAGGAGGTAGTGTTCAAGGCGAAGCACGGAGAGGGTTCCGGCTTCTACTGCGGCACGTAGCGCGCAGCCAGGTTCGGCGTCATGACGGCAGTCCCGGAAACGGCATTGCCCGAGATAGGGGCGGAATTCAATGAAGGCGGACTCCAGCGCGATGGGGTCGAGATGAGCCAGCCCGAATGCCTGCAAGCCGGGGCTGTCGATTAGCCAGCCTTCTCCGCGTTGGTAAAGCCGGGCGAGGGTAGTGGTGTGGGTTCCGCTGTTCAGCGCAATAGAGATTTCGTTGACGGTAGCGGCGGCTTCGGGTACGAGGGCGTTGATCAGGGTGGATTTGCCCATGCCGGATTGGCCGACGAGGAGGACACGTTCGTCCCGTAACCAGGGTTCGAGCGTATCCGTGCCGTGGAGGGCGGACAGTTCGATGACCGGGTAGCCGAGCGTGGCGAACACAGCCAGACGTTCGCGTGCAACCGCCAGGTTGGCGGTGAGGTCGGCCTTGTTGAGGACGATGAGAGCCGGGATATTTTCGCTTTCCGCCGCCGCGAGGCAGCGCGACACGAGCAGGTCGGAAAAACCCGGTTCGGTCGCGGTGACGATGACGATCCGGCTCAGGTTGGCAGCAAGCAGTTTCTGGCGGAATGCGTCGGAACGCCACAGCAGGTTACGGCGCGGATACCGGATCTCGATGACCCCCAATCCGTCACCCGCAGGCGCGATGCCGACCTCGTCACCACAGGCGTAATCGTTCTTTTTGCCCCGCGTGTGGCAGCGCAGGATGCAATTGGCGGTACGGACTTCAAAATGGCGGCCAAGCGCGGCAACGACGATCCCAAAAGTGAGTGGCTGCGCACCTGTGGATGATGGGGATGAAGGAGGGTAATGGTTTTGTGCCACAATCGCGACCTTTGGTTCAAAAACAAAAAAATTATGGCACAGGACGTGAATCACCTGATCTGGCTGGACTTGGAGATGACTGGGCTTGATCCGGAAAGGAACCGCATTATCGAAATTGGTCTTGTCATCACCAACAGTATGCTCGATATCGTTGCCGAAGCGCCGGTGATTGCTGTGCATCAGCCCGAGTCCGTGCTCGATGCGATGGATGATTGGAACAAGAGCACCCATGGGCGCAGCGGCCTCATCGAGCGTGTGCGTGCATCGGCTATTTCCGAGGCTGAGGCCGAAAGCACGATGGTGGCCTTTCTGGAACAATGGGTTCCCAAAGGCGTCTCACCAATGTGCGGTAACACTGTAAGCCAGGATCGTCGCTTCCTCTTGCGCTATATGCCCCGGTTCGAAGAATGGTTCCATTACCGGTACCTCGACGTTTCCACACTCAAGGAACTCGCCAAACGCTGGAACCCAGAGGTCTACAAAGGCGTGAAAAAAGCTGGCGCACACACGGCGCTGGCCGACATCATGGAGTCGATTGAGGAACTGCGACACTACCGAGAAACCTTCCTGCGGCTCCCGATGTGAAATAACGTTAGCCTGTTGCCAATGGTTCCCTAACGCTCGACAAAACCCCGCCTGAGCATAGATGATTACGACCTTTCATATTTCCCTTCCCGGAATCTCATCATGGAATCTACCCGTATCCTGCTTGAAGCCCACGAAATCCCTACGCATTGGTACAACATTGCGGCCGACCTGCCCGCGCCGCCCTCGCCGCCTCTCTTGTCGGACGGTTCGGTTGCGCGACCCGAACAACTGGGGGCGATTTTCCCTCCGGCGATTGTCGAGCAGGAGATGAGCGCGGAACGCTGGATCGAAATTCCGTATGAGGTGCGCGAAATTTTCCGCCTTTGGCGGCCTGCCCCGCTAGTGCGCGCGGTACGGCTGGAAAATGCGCTGGGAACCCCGGCGAAAATTTTTTTCAAATATGAAGGCATTTCACCTGCCGGTTCGCACAAACCCAATTCCGCCGTACCGCAGGCGTATTACAACCGTGAGGCGGGTATCAAGCGATTGACAACGGAAACGGGTGCGGGGCAATGGGGTTCGTCGCTGGCGCTGGCCGGACAGATGTTCGGGCTGGAAGTGCGCATCTACATGGTCAAGGTTAGCTACGAACAGAAACCGTACCGGCGGATGATGATGCAAACCTGGGGGGCGGAAGTTTTCTCCAGCCCGTCTTCCCTGACGGAAAGCGGGCGCAAGATTCTAGCTGAAATGCCGGATACTCCCGGGTCGCTTGGTATCGCCATTTCCGAGGCGGTGGAGGAAGCAGCAGGCCGGGCCGATACCAATTACGCGCTCGGTTCCGTGCTGAACCATGTGGTGCTGCATCAAAGCATCATCGGGTTGGAGGCGAAAAAGCAACTCGACAAGATTGGCCTCTATCCGGACATGGTGATTGCGCCCTGCGGTGGTGGTTCCAGTTTTGGTGGCATCGCATTCCCGTTCCTTGGTGACAAGGCAGCGGGCGACAAGCGTGCGGCAAACCTCCGGGCTATCGCGGTAGAGCCGAGTTCCTGCCCCAGCCTCACCAGGGGGCGCTATACCTACGATTTTGGCGATGCCTCTGGTTTTACGCCTATGATGAAGATGTACACCCTCGGGCACGATTTCGTACCCGCTGGCATCCATGCGGGCGGGTTGCGTTACCACGGTGCTTCACAGCTCGTGTCGCAGCTTTATCAAGCGGGTCTGATCGAAGCCGTCGCCGTGCCGCAATTAGCTACGTTCGACGCTGGGGTGCAGTTTGCGCGCCTCGAAGGCATCATCCCCGCGCCGGAATCCTGCCACGCCATCCGTACGGCGATCGACGAGGCGTTGAAGTGCAAAGAGAGCGGTGAGGAGAAGGTCATCCTTTTCAACCTTACCGGCCACGGGCATTTCGACATGAGCTCGTTTGAGCGTTATTTCTCCGGAAGGCTGGAAGATTACGAATACCCGGCGGAGGAGGTGGAAAAATCGCTGGCGAAGCTGCCGAAGTTCGGGTGAGCGTGGCTACAGTGTGAACGAAGTGCAATGGTACAACGCTCGAAGAAATATCCTCCACTGCCATGTTATCAAGGGCGTGGCAAACGGGGACAAATTGAGGTGTGCATAGTTTTGCAAGCAAAGTATATAATTAAACAGCTTCCGTAAAAATTCGGAATATGGCAACATTATGTAACTTATTTCGTGTAACTGAAGGAGGACGATATGATGCACCGCGCTGTACTGCTGTCTGTTGCCTTGTTTGCCGCCGTACCCTTTGCTTCGCAGGCTGATGAACAGCAAGATTATGATGATTACATTAACCTTGCTGCCAGGATATGTCCTGACCATTCCAGGGATGGTACGAGAATAGGCATTCGCAATGTGGAGATTAACGCACTCCGGATCATGAAAAGGACCGGATATTATCTTTGCCCGTTCAAGAAAGTTGAAAGCCCTGCGGCCGTGATCTTCTATCCCGATTACAATATGTTCACTTGGAATCCGGACGTACCCGCCTCGGTAAGTGCCCTACGGATAGTCACTAGCAATCTTGCCGGCACCGAAGAATACCCAAATGTTTTAACGGTGTGGGATGCCAATGGGAAAAAACTGACAAACCAGCAAGTGTACACATTCAAACCGCGCGAAACGCGCTGGTGAAAACATGCTGCGTTGATCAGTGATCGCCGTTCATTGGTGTGTGAGTTAGCCTCTTTGGTTGGATGCCAATCCAACCAAAGAGGTTTTTCATGAATGAGGCGCGCTGTCCGCATATTCATCCTGTAGCGGTGATGTCAACACGAGAAACCTCCGCGAATGTGCTGAATGATTTTGACGACATATACACAATTTGAATTGACAGCATTAAATAATGATACTTCTTTAGGTTCCTAAAAACCCACACATAATGCGACTATACTTATTATTTCGACATTTACGGATGCAGGATGCAATATGCAAATGAAAAAAACAGCCTCCCGAAAAACCATCCCAATCCGTAGCCTTCCTTTCCTGTTGGGACTGGCGCTGGCCGTGCCGTCTGCGCGGGCTGTGGATCGTGATTTTACTGCTTGCCTTGACCGCCTGCGGCTCCAGGCCGTCCAGCGCGGCATTTCGAAAGCCACCTTTGATACCTATGCGGCGCGGATCGAGCCTGACCTGTCGGTGCTCGAATCGCTCGACACCCAACCTGAGTTCAAGACCCCGATCTGGGATTACCTTGCTGGGCTCGTCGACGAAGAAAGGGTACAGGATGGCCGCGCCATGCTCGAACAGTGGCGCGATGTATTGCAGCGGGTCGAGGAGCGTTTCGGCGTCGACCCGGCTACCGTCGTGGCGGTCTGGGGCGTGGAGAGCAACTTTGGGCGCAGCCTCGGCCAGCGCCCGCTCCTCGTTTCGCTGGGCACGCTGTCTTGCATGGGTCGGCGGCAAGATTATTTTCGCGGCGAATTCCTCGCTACCCTGAAAATCATCGACGAAGGGCACATCGCTCCGGAACGCCTGAACGGTTCTTGGGCAGGTGCGTTTGGTCAAACGCAATTCATGCCGTCCACTTTCTTGCGGCTTGCGGTCGATTTTGATGGCGATGGACGGCGCGACCTCGTTGACAGCGTTCCCGATTCGCTTGCTTCTACCGCCAACTTTCTGCGCAGCGGCGGCTGGCGGAGCGGGGAGGGTTGGGGCTTCGAGGTCAAGCTACCCCCCGGTTTCGACATTTCCGTCGCGGGTCGCCGCAACAAGCATTCCATGTCCATGTGGATCGAGCACGGCGTGAAGCGCGCAAACGGTGAACCGCTACCTCCCGATGGCCCAGATCGTGCCTTGCTACTTCCAGCTGGAGAAAAAGGACCGGCCTTTCTTGTCGGCAAGAACTTCGATGTCATCTACGGTTACAACGCCGCTGAAAGCTATGCGCTTGCCATTGCACATCTTTCCGACCGCTTGCGTGGCGGTGAAGGTTTTCGAACCCCTTGGCCAACCAACGACCCCGGTATCTCCAGGGTCGAGCGGCGCGAGCTTCAGCGCCTCCTGATCGAGCGTGGGCACGATATCGGTGCAGCCGACGGCATGATTGGCACAAAGACGCGCCAAGCTATTGCCAAGGAACAGCAAGCCCTTGGTTACGAGCCGAATGGCCGGGCTGGCCAGCGGATACTGGAAGCCCTGCGGTCAATGGCGAAGAATTGACCGCAGGGCTCATCAAAGCCCCAGCGAGGCGTCGGGCTCAGAGTGCTCCGTAGGAGTGCCGTCCCGTGAGGAACAGGTTGACGCCAAGAAAGGCGAAAGTGGAGACGAATAGCCCCGCAATAGCCCACCAAGCCAGCATTTCGCCACGCAGGTTGCGGGTCAGGCGCATATGCAGCCATATTGCGTAGTTGACCCAGACGATCAGCGCACAGGTTTCTTTTGGGTCCCATTGCCAGTAGCTACCCCAGGCTTCCGCCCCCCAGAGCGCGCCGAAAATAGTGGCAATGGTGAAGAAGGCAAAGCCAATCGCGATAGCCTTGTACATGACATCTTCGAGCACGCGTAGTTCGGGAAGACGGTTGGTGAACTTGCCCCGGGAGACGAACAAATAAGCGATGCCGACCATTGCCGCAATGGCGAAGCCGCCGTAGCCGATGAAGTTGGAGGGTACGTGAATCTTCTTCCAATAGGATTGGAGAGCCGGGTTGAGGGGTTGTACTTGGTAAGCCTCGCGCGTGATTGAGTACCAAAGCATGAAGATAACGGCAGCGCAAATGACGGGTAGCACGAAGGCACCGAGTTTGCGGGTGTTGTAGCGGCCTTCGTAAAAAAGGTAGAGCAGGGCGGTGACAAGGCTGAAGAGGATGAAAGCTTCGTACAGGTTGCTGATGGGAATGTGGGCAATGTCCGGGCCGGCCAGATAGGATTCGTACCAGCGCACAAGCAATCCAGTCGCGCCCATGACAGTAGCAATCCAGGCCATGGAACTACCGGTGCGTTCGGCAGAATCGGAACGTGTGGCGAACCCCAACCAGTACGCACCGGTGGCGGTAAAGAGAAAAACACTCATCCAGGTGATCGCAGTCTGGCTCGAAATCAGGTATTTGAGGAAGAAAGCCTGTTCGGCACGTGCAAGGTCGCCTTGGTAGAGCCAGATGCTGAACAGCGCCAGCACGGCCACGGCGACCACGAACAGACGAAATGGACGCCATGCCCAGCCAAGGGCAATGATAAGGGGAGCATGGATAAAGAGAATGCCAATGTCGTAACCATCCATGAATTGGCTGCAGCGCACGTAGGCGATTCCTGCGCCAAAAACGACGGCAATGGCAAAGAGCCAATCACTTACGCTGAGCCGCGTCAGCCAATTCACATGGGCGGCAGGCGATACGGGACGGTGGGCGGGTGGAGAAGAGGTCAATTCCATGAAAAGGTCTCCGCGGAAATCAGTCTTGTGGAGCGCTGGCTCCGAGAGCGGCGGCAAGGCCGTCACGGTGGCGGGCGAAGGTTTCGTCTAGGTCGATGGTCTTGCGGTCGGACGACATCGCTACCAGCGCTTCGTCCTTTTTGAATAACACGAACAACCGGCGTTCCCTGATGAAAAGCATGGCAAATACGCCGAGGGACAGCAGCAGCGAGCCAAGGTAAACCAACGATTTCCCTGGTGAGCGCGTGGCTTGCAGAATGGTGGCTTGGCGCTGTTCGTAATTGGTGAGTTGGAGGTAAAACGGCGCGCCGTAACGGATGCTGGAGTCGAGCGCAATGAAAGTATCGCGGACGAACGGGGCGTAGGCATCATCTGGTTCCAACTTACCCTTCCCGGCGGCTTCACGAACCATCATCCAGGCATCCCAGACGAGCTTCTGGAGAACCTGAACGAAAAATATGTTTGCCTCTTCGCGTTTATCCTCCGGGATTTTCATTTCGGAAATGGAGCTTTCAACAGCTTTCATCCCCCCTTGGGCAAACTGGGTGAGGAGGAGCTTGGCAGCGGCTTCCAAAGTCTTTTTTTCGTCCTTGTCGGTACTGTGCGAAATGAAGCGTTTGATGAGCGCGGCCTGACGGGCAGGGTCGAAAAAGGATTGTTGAATAGCGAACCAAGTGTCGGCACTGCCCTCGTCATCAAGCGGGATGCGTAACCAGGAGACGTTTTCCATCCGGCTCGTACGCACACCGCTGAGGAGATACTGAAGGCCATCGATCTGGATCGGGTTCATGTAATTGTTGAACTCACGTGCCTGACCGGCAGGGTCGCGCAGTATGTAGGTATAGAAGGGGCCAAGATTACGCAATTTTTCGTTGGATGCTGGGCGTGCGCCACTACCGAGAAAGGAAGCGCCAGGATGGTTGCCTTCGCTGTCGGGCGCACCGACGTTTTCAACGTTGATAGGGCGAAAGTCAGTAAATTCGAGGGAATAGCCTGCGAGATAGTTTTCGAGGACTTGGTTGCAGGGCGGGGGAATCTTGATGCGCTCGCTCTGCTTGTCAAAGAGCGGGATACGCCTGCCAACCTTGCCTTCGAGCGGAAAGGCAGCGTGCGCGCAGGAAGTCATACCGTGGGCGGTGAAGTTCAACATTGAACCGTCGTTGTCGAAACCGGACTGGTAGAGGGTGATGCCACGGTGCTCAAACGGTTTGTTGACTTCGAGCGTGCGTTCAAAAACCTCCCCGCTTTCGTTGTCGGTAATCACGACATCGCTGGCGTAGCGTTTCGGTGCGCCGTTTTCGTAATGGTCAACATGAAAGCGTTTGAGTTCAATCTTGAACGGTAGCGGCTGGAGCAGGACGCCGTTATCGGCGTTGATTACGGCCTGACTGGCGGTAGTGCCTTCCGGGATATAGATATTGCCCCGAAAGCTCCAGCGGCTCGGTTCGAGCCGGGCCGAGGGAGGAATTTCGCCAATGGTCAGTTCGCCAGGCGCGGGAACTTTGCCATAGAGGTGTATCTGCACGGAAAGTAGCAAATTGCTGTCGAGCAACCCACCGAGACAGATCAGGACAATGGATCCATGAGCGAGGAAGTAGCCGATGCGCCCTAGGCTACCCTTTTTGGCGGCGATGAGCGTGCTGTCGGCATGATCGTTGACACGGAAACGGAAACCTGTCCTGGCGAGATATGCTGTGGCTGCGCCGCTTCGTTCTTCCGGCGGCAGGGTGGGTTCAAAGCTTGCGCGGTGGGCGAAATGCCGGAGGGAAGCTTCGCGCGCGTGCTCGCGGAAACCGCGGATTTCGCGAACCATCGGCGTAAACTGGCGGATGATGCAAAGCGTCGTCGATAAAACCAGAAAAGCGAGGATGGCGATAAACCAACTGGAACTATAAACCGCATATAACCCAAGCCGGGAAAAAATCGGATCCCAGAACTGTCCAAACTGCTGTAGATAGGCGTTTGCTGGTTGCTCCTGCTGCACCACCGTACCGATGAGGGAGGCAATTGCCAGGATAGTGAGCAAGCTGATGGCAAAACGCATCGAACTCAACAGTTCGACGAGATCGTCCAGGAAGGAGGCACGCGGGGCGGAGTGCTGCATTGTGGTTTTGCTGGGAAGGTGACGGGATGACACACAAAAGCAGGGGGACACAGCGTCCCCCTGCTTGTATGCGGGACGCCGTGCGGTTTAGCGCAGTCCGGCCGCATAATCCGCCACGGCTTGGATTTCCTTGTCGGTCATTTTGAGAGCGATGGCACGCATCATCTTCGATGGGTCGTTGGCGCGCGTTTCATCGCGGAAAGCCTTCAACTGTGCCTCGATATACTCGGGGAACTGTCCTGCCAGCGCCGGATACTGGGCTGGCATGCCCTTTCCTGCCGGGCCGTGGCAAGCGGCACAGGCGGGTAAACCCTTGGATGCAAGACCTGCACGCCAGAGTTTTTCGCCCATCTTGAAAGCATCGGTGTTTTTGTCATTTTTGGAGGCGGCCGGCTCCAATTTTTTCGCCGCGAAAAATTCGGCTGCCGCTTTCATGTCCTCATCAGGAAGCATGGTAATCATGCCGTTCATGATGGCATTTGCGCGTGCGGTGCTCTTGAACTCTTTGAATTGTTTTAGCAAATACTCGCTGTTCTGCCCAGACAGCTTGGGCGATTCGGCCCCGCCCTGCGTTTTACCGAAGGTGCCGTCATCTTTTTTGACCCAATTATTGCCATCGGTTCCATGACAGGTCGCACAAACTTCTGGTGGTATTAGCCGCTGCACGGCGGCATGATCCTGAGCTTGGGTGCCGCTGGCGGTTAGCAGCAGCGATAGTAGCAAGGTACGCTTGAGCATGATGTCCTCGAAAGCCGTGGAAGATGTCCTCAAGGGTATTATTCTAATACACGAAACTCCTTTATACGATCCTACGCAGTGCATGCTGCACTTGATCGCACATTCACATTACTTGCCATTCACCGTCCATGCCGATCTTTCGCCACGCCCAATTTGAAACATCCATCGCCAAACCTACCGCGCTGCCGCCTGCCGACGGCCCGGAAATTGCCTTTGCCGGACGCTCGAACGCAGGAAAATCCAGCGCGATCAATACCTTGGCCGCTCACACACGGTTGGCCTACGTCTCTAAGACTCCGGGCCGTACCCAATTGCTCAATTTTTTCCGCCTCCCGTGCGGCGCACGGCTCGTCGACTTGCCCGGCTACGGATACGCCGCCGTGCCGGAAAAAATCCGTCGCCAATGGCAAGGGTTGATTGAGGACTACCTCAAGATGCGGGTCAATCTGGTGGGGGTCGTGCTGATGATGGATGCGCGCCACCCATTGACTTCGCTCGATTGGCAGATGATCGACTGGTTCGCGCCCTCCGGGCGGCCCATCCATATATTGCTCACCAAAAGCGACAAACTCTCACGCGGCGCGGCATCAGCAGCCCTAAACCAAGTACGCGCCGCGCTGGCGAAATACAACGGCAATGGGGAGCGTTTTACCGCACAGTTGTTTTCCAGCCTTACCAAGACGGGCATCGAGGAGTGCGAACGGGTAGTGGCGGGGTGGTTAGGGGCGTGAGGGGAGCATCAGGGACACGGCCATTGAGGCCATGCTCCGTGAGACGCTTTGGCGTGAAGGGATGCACTTCCGAAAAATGATATACATGTTTCCCTGTTCACCAGATACCGTTATCTGGAAGTTCCAAATCGCGGTGTTCTGTGGTGAGTTTTAGCACGGAAAGGACTGGGAGGCCAAAAAACCCTAACTTCCTGAACAATCTGGATTATTGGGTAGTTAGATTAAAAAACCAGCAAGTTAAATCTGTATTTGTTGTGCATTTGATTGTTTGGCCGACATTAAGTGCAAATTATTATAATCAGTTATTCCAATCGCTTAAATCCATAGTTAACGCGAATTATTTATTACCCTGTTTTCATTGACAAACGGTAAAAATGCCTCGATTTTTTCTTGGATGTTGTCCCGCCTCTCGCGGAATGCCTTCCGTTGCTCGTCGTTGTCCAGGTATTGCAGTGCGTAATCCTCAGTAGCTTTTTGATACTCATACCTACAGTGCATCGCGAGCTTCAGCGCGACGGATTGTGCTCTTGAGACCCCGTTATCTAGATATTTTACTTTTCGTTCGGCGCACATAACCTCAGGATTCACGATATTTTGCGCTCGCTTATCAAATTCGATACGCGGTACGGACTGCTGTTCTATTGCACAAGACGCACAAAGGAACACTGCAAATATGGCGGTGACTCTCATAATTCCTCCCCCTTTGAACCACACTTGTTTGTTAGGAAAACTAGCTATTAGCGGTGAAAGTATAACTGTTTTGATTTTCTCCAGACAAAGCCTAAAACGACCCGAACAGGGAACCCAAAACGATTACCGCAATCAGTGCGAGAAGCGCCCCGACGATACCGACCATGACGATATCGCGATAGCTTTCCTTGTGAGTCGAACCGCATACCGCCAGTAGCGTCACGACCGCGCCATTATGAGGTAGGCTGTCCAAGGTGCCCGAGCCGATGACGGCAATGCGGTGCAGGAGCGCAGGGTTGATGCCGAGTTCTGCTGCGTGCATCATGTAGGTATTGCCGAGCGCATCCAGTGCAATGGTTAGCCCCCCCGAGGCGGAACCAGTCAGTGCAGCCAGCAGGTTTGTAGCAACTGCCAGCGAGACGAGGGGGGAACCACCGATGTCCAATACCCAGTTCTTGACGATCTCGAATGCTGGCATGGCCGCGACGACCGAGCCGAACCCGACTAGGCTGGCGACGTTGACAGCGGGCAAAACGGAGGCATTGGCTCCCGCATCCATGGTTTCGCGCAGGTTGGGGAAACGGCGCCAATTGATTACCAGAACGGTGAAAATGGCGCACAACAAGGCTGTCATCACCGCCCAGACACCGGCGATATCCGAAAGCGAGATGCCGCCCCAACGTGCTTTGTTCAGGAAACCAACGTCTATATTGGGCAGGACGATCAGCGACATGATGAGGTTGACAATCACGACCATGGCTAACGGAAGAGCTGCAAGATAAACCGGAAGAGGGGCGGTCGCGGCCTTCCCGTGCAGGATTTCGGTTGGGTCGAATTCGCGTGCGGCAACGGCGCGTTCACGTAGTGCATCGTCATTGCTTGGGTTCATTGGAGCGGACACGGCACTGGCATCATCGAAGCCTTCGCCAGCCAAACGTGCATTTTTTTCTTTCAGATGAAGCCAGTATAGGCCAAAGGCCAGCATGATGATGGAAGCAATTATTCCGAGACCTGGCGCGGCAAAGGGCGTTGTGCCAAAAAACGGCATGGGAATGGCATTTTGGATGGAAGGCGTTCCAGGCAGAGACGACATGGTGAATGTCGAAGTGCCCAGTACAATTGCCGCTGGCATTAAATGCCGCGGAATATTTGCTAGGCGGAACAGGCGTTGTGCCATCGGAGCCAGGACGAAAAACGCGACAAACAGGCTGACGCCGCCGTAAGTGACTAGTGCGCCAGCCAATACGACGGCCAGAACCGCACGGTTCGCTCCCAGTTTCCGCATTAAGAAATCGGCGACGATGGAAATCGAACCGCTGTTTTCCATCAGTTTCCCGAATAGTGCGCCAAGCAGGAACAAAGGAAAAAATTTAGCCAGAAAACGTGCGGCGCTTCCCATGAACGTTTGTGTCCAGTGCGCCAGCAACGGTTCGTTCGAAAACAGAACGACGCACATAGCTGCCAGCGGAGCGAGCAGCAAAACACTCCAACCTTTGAAAGAGAGCCAGATGAGAAGGCACAACCCGAACAGGATGCCGATCAATCCCAAGATCATGGGCTAAACTCCTTCAAGTAGCGCATCGATATCGAACGACGATTCGTACCCTAGGGTATGGCCATGTTCCGCCAGGAATTTTGTGGCGGCCTGTCGTCCCACGTCGCGCAACATGGTCAGGAAGGCCCATTCCGTGTTCAGCTTGGATGAATGCCCGAGCGAGACCATGACATCGTCGGCGATGCGGTGAATCCGCATCGAGGCCCAGCGGCTGTCCTCTTCTTCCATGCTTGGCATCTTGCGCATCATTTTGTGCAACAACGCAATCATGCGCAGCTCTTTCAACAGCACGGCATTAAAGGAAACCTCGTTGAGCCGGTTTTGGATTTCGCGGGCCATGGTGAGCGTGCCCGGGCGTTCCACCGGGTTAATCTGAACCAGGACGATGTCCCGGGTATCGCATTCACGTACCAGCGGCGTTATCGTCGGATTGCCCGAATAGCCACCGTCCCAATAGGATTCGCCCTCGATTTCGATTGCTTGGAACATTGTTGGCAGGCACGCCGACGCCAACAAGACATCCGTGCTCAGCTCGCCATTGCGGAAGACCCTGCCGCGACCTGTCCGTACATTGGTCGCCGTGATGAAAAGCTTGATCGGGCTGTCCGCGAGATGGGAGAAGTCGACGGAATCTTCGAGGATGAAACGTAGCGGATTGAATCCCAACGGATTGATGAAATAAGGAGAAACGGCTCGCGCCAGCATATCCATCGCTACGAAAAACGGAGAATTATCCAACGTCCAGCGTCCTGCCAGGATATCCAGCGGGGTTCGTTGGAATGGGCTGAAGATACCGGCATCGGCCACCTTGGACCAGAAATGCTCTAACGCGGCTCGTGCGCCTACCGCGCCGCCTTCAGTATAACCGTGTGCCAATACCGCCGCATTCATTGCACCTGCCGACGTTCCCGATATGCCTTCGAAGAGCAGCCACTCCTCTTCCAACAACCTGTCGAGCACCCCCCAGGTAAAAGCTCCGTGAGAACCGCCACCTTGGAGCGCCAAGTCGACATGAAGTGTTTTGCACGTGGCGTTTTTCGCGGTGGGGCCTGGGGTTGATGTCATTTGAATTTTATGCAATCGGCCATTAATAAGTTGCAATTGTACTGACAGAAAATAGCTTTCTCTGTTAAAAAAAACCGAATAGTGGTGGGAAGCGGAATTGCCTTCGGCAATAGCTTGGGCGACGAGGAGGTTAAACAGCTAGCTCCCAGGTTGGTATCTTCCGGTTCGCCCAGGCCACTGTCGCTTTGCCATTCCTTTGGAAAGCGTGGTCATGCGCTGGAGCTCAGGGGGGCGACAGTGACGATACCGGTAGCGGCGGCAATAGCAGTTGCTCCGAAATAATTGGCAACAGCATGCAGCGACCGTGTCAAAAGGAATTTATTTTATTGGTCGGGGAAAGAGGATTCGAACCTCCGGCCCCTGCGTCCCGAACGCAGTGCTCTACCAGGCTGAGCTATTCCCCGAAAATTATTGACCAGCCTCATTTACCTGACTGAGAGCTGGTCAAAAGCACCTTGCAACAGCAAAGCCCGATAATTCTAGCAAGGCATCCTTGAAAATGGAAGCGGGCAGATACTGGAGCGTCGCTATCGCCAAGTCGGCTTCGGCGCTGGCGTAGCTACGTGTGAAGTCCAACGCGTGGGTGGTCTGGATAGCTTCGAGCACGGCGGGGAAGCCTTCCCGCCCTCCGTTTTCGATGGCGTGGCGCACGCATGCAACTTGCTCCGGGATGCCGTGCTGCATGGCGTGGATGAGCGGCAAGGTAGGTTTGCCTTCAGCCAGGTCGTCACCGAGGCGTTTTCCGGTTTCGGATTCGTCAGCAGAGTAATCGAGCACGTCGTCGATGATCTGGAAGGCCGTGCCGATGTGCATGCCGAAATCCGCCATGGCCTGTTCGATCTCTGGGGAAGCGCCGGCGAGGATGGCTCCAAGCCGGGCGGCAGCCTCGAAGAGTTTGGCGGTCTTGCAGCGGATAACCTGCAAGTAACCATCCACGGTAACATCAGCGTCGTGGCAGTTGAGCAGTTGCAACACTTCGCCTTCGGCAATGACGTTCGTGGCGTCAGCGAGCACTTGCATTACGCGCATGCTGTCGACGCCTACCATCATCTGGAAGGCGCGGGAGTAGAGGAAGTCGCCCACGAGCACGGAGGCTGCGTTGCCAAACAAGGCGTTGGCGGTTTTGTTGCCCCGGCGCAGGTCGGATTCATCGACAACATCATCGTGCAGCAGGGTGGAGGTGTGGATGAATTCGACGATGGCAGCGAGTTCGTGATGTTGGTGCCCCTGGTAGCCAAGCGCGTTGGCAACGAAAAGCACCAAGGCGGGGCGCAGGCGCTTGCCGCCGCTGTGGATGATGTACTCGGCAACTTGGCGGACCAGAACCACGTCGGAATGAAGCTTCTCGCGGATGAGAGCATCAACCGCTTTCATATCCTTGGCAATGGGTGCGAATATCTCCAGTGTAGGCAAGATGGCGACTCTCGAAAATTTATCGATGGTACGCAGCCCCCCGGAACTGGTCAAGGTGTTCGCAGACGGTCTAAAATGCTCAACTTTTGCCGTTTACGTTTACCTAATCGGCGCATCACACAGGAGAACCGGCATGAAGATGGCAATGCAAGCGGAAAAGGCGGTGGGGCTTTCGCCCGCGCAGGCGGCCACTGCTGCTCCGGAGGATGAGTTTTCACCTCCGCCGGTTTTCAAGTCCGTCAAACTTGCCGATGTCTGTTACGACATCCGCGGCCCGGTATTGACCCGCGCCCGGCAATTGGAGGACGAAGGGCACAGAATCATCAAGCTCAATATCGGCAACCTTGCGCCGTTCGGGTTTGAAGCGCCTGAGGAAATCCAGCGGGACATGATTCGCAATTTGCCGAGTTCGTCGGGGTATTCGGACTCGAAGGGCATTTTCTCCGCACGCAAGGCGGTGATGCACTACACGCAGCAAAAGAACATCAGGGGCGTGGATATTGAGGATATTTACATCGGCAACGGCGTCTCGGAACTCATCGCCATGTCGATGAATGCGCTCCTGAACGCGGGCGACGAGGTGCTGATCCCCGCACCCGATTATCCGCTTTGGACGGCGGCGGTATCGCTCTCGGGCGGGCGCCCGGTGCATTATCTGTGCGACGAGGGGGCTGGCTGGCTGCCCGACTTGACTGATATCCGCAGTAAAATCACTCCCAATACGCGCGCCATCATCGTCATCAACCCGAATAACCCGACCGGGGCCATTTATCCGGATGGAGTTTTACGGGAAATCATCGCCATTGCGCGTGAGCACAACCTCATTCTTTATTCAGATGAAGTTTATGACAAAGTGCTTTATGAAGACGCAACGCACACTTCGCTTGCGTCACTCTCCGAAGATGTGCTGACCATCGTTTTTAATGGGTTATCAAAGAATTACCGCGCATGCGGTTATCGTGCCGGGTGGATGGTGGTGTGCGGCAACAAACGGCATGCGCGGGATTACATTGAAGGGTTGGATATGCTGGCTTCGATGCGCTTATGCGCGAACGTGCCCGGCCAGTACGCGATCCAGACCGCACTTGGCGGCTACCAGAGCATCAACGAGTTGATTTGCGAAGGCGGCAGGCTGCGCCATCAGCGCGACCTGGCTTGGGAGCTGCTTACTGCGATTCCGGGTATCTCCTGCGTCAAACCCATGTCCACGCTTTACATGTTCCCAAAGCTCGACCCCCGGATGTATCCGATTACGGATGACCAAGCGTTCATTGCCGAACTGCTTGAAACCGAGCGGGTGCTGCTGGTGCAGGGGACAGGCTTCAATTGGCTGCAGCCCGATCATTTCCGGCTGGTTTTCTTGCCATATGAGGATGATTTGCGCGAAGCCATCGGGCGTATCGCACGGTTCCTTGAGCACTATCGCAAACAGCATGGCACGCTGTAATTGCGTCTCTCCCGCCCCTTCCGGGTACCCTCTCCCATAAATGGGAGGGAAACATATACTCCCATCGCCCGCTTGCGGGAGAGGGGCAGGGAAGGAGCATAACTTATCCATAACAACGGAATGATTGCATGAAACCGATCAATGTGGGACTGCTGGGTATCGGCACTGTCGGAGGTGGTGTGTTTGCTGTCCTTGAACGCAACGCGGGCGAAATCTCCCGTCGGGCGGGGCGCGAGATTCGCATTACCATGGTGGCGGACAAGGATATCGAACGTGCGCGGCGTCTCACCAATGGGGCGGTGAAGCTCACGGACGATGCCTTTAGCGTGACCCGCAATCCGGAAATCGACATCGTAGTCGAGTTGATCGGCGGATATACCGTAGCGAAAGACCTGGCGCTGTCGGCCATCGAAAACGGCAAGCATCTCGTGACCGCCAACAAAGCGCTTTTGGCCGTGCATGGCAACGAGATTTTTGCCGCTGCCCGCCGCCGTGACGTGATGGTGGCCTTTGAAGCAGCGGTAGCCGGGGGAGTCCCTATTATCAAGGCGTTGCGCGAGGGCTTGTCCGCCAACCGCATCGAGTGGGTAGTGGGCATCATCAACGGTACGACCAATTTCATCCTGTCGGAAATGCGGGACAAAGGGCTGCCTTTCGCCGAGGTGCTGAAGGAAGCGCAACGCCTGGGGTATGCCGAGGCCGATCCTACGTTTGATATCGAAGGGGTGGATGCCGCACACAAGGCGACGATCATGAGCGCCATTGCCTTCGGCATCCCGATGCAGTTCGACAAGGCTTACATAGAAGGCATTTCCAAGCTCGAACCGGTCGATATTGCCTACGCCGGGCAACTCGGATACCGGATCAAGCTGCTCGGCATTGCGCGCAAGCGCCCGGAGGGGATCGAACTGCGCGTGCACCCGGCGTTGGTGTCCGCCAACCGGTTGTTGGCCAACGTCGAAGGGGCGATGAACGCGGTACTGGTACAGGGCGATGCCGTGGGGGCAACACTTTACTATGGCAAAGGCGCGGGGGCTGAACCGACTGCCAGCGCGGTGATTGCCGACCTCGTCGACATCACGCGGCTGCATACTGCCGATCCTGAACACCGCGTACCTCATCTTGCCTTCCAACCGGATCAGGTGCTGGACGTGCCGGTGCTGCCTATCGGTGAGGCGGTGACTTCCTACTACCTACGTATGCGGGTGCTGGATAAACCTGGCGTGCTTGCCGATATTACCCGCATTTTCGCCGATAGCAATATTTCCATCGACGCGATGATTCAGCGGGAAGCAGGCGAGGGTGAATCGCAAACCGACATCATCATCCTGACCCATCAGACCGTGGAAAAGAATGCTGTTGCTGCCATCGCGCACATCGAAGCGCTTGATTCGGTACAAGGGAAGGTGACGCGGCTGAGGTTGGAGACGCTGTAAGGGAAAATGAAGATTTGGAAAAAGAGACCTGATTAAAGCCACGGGATTTCCTTATCAGGGTTTGCGAGGCATCAAGAAACCCATGTTGTCATTTGCAGGTCGAGTATAATATCTAGCCACTTAACTTGACTCTTGGAGATTATCATGAGCGAATCTGATTCCAAAAACACAAACAATATTGCCCAAGATGACCTGAACGTCGCCATGCTGGCACATTTGCTCGGTATCCTGACAGGGTTATTGGGCAGCCTGATAATCTGGCTGATTCATAAAGATAAACCGGAAAAGGCTTTTGTCAATAAACAGGCCAAAGAAGCCCTGAATTTCCAAATAACCGTGCTTTTGGCTTTTATAGTCTCATCCATGCTCACGTTTATTGTGATCGGGTTTTTGTTGATTTTTGTTGTTGTTATTGCGAATATCATATTCTGTGTCGTGGCTGGGCTTGCGGCCAGAGATGGTAAGGATTATTGTTATCCATTCGCGTTGCGCCTGATTAAGTGAATTTGCATGGAAGCAGACGCTGATGGTAGTGCCTTACTATGATCTCATGTTAGGGAGCATTCAGGGCGGAGTGGCTGAATAGACGCCGTGTTTAACCTTGGAACCCAGCAGGCCAGCAGTTTCATGCGTGCAGGGAGGCTGCCGGTGTCTGCTGGGAAGCCGTTGCAGACTCACGGCCAATGGATAATGGTCGGATGATGTCATATGACAACAATGGCGACAAAGAAGCAGCAGAAAACCAAGGACAGCAAGGGCAAACTTTCCTGTACGCTGCCACCGGCTACCGCATTGCCCATACAAACCGGGCATGCCCTTCTCGGAAAACTCATTGGCCTGCAGCCATCCGGGGAACCGATCATCGATGTCCCCGACAACCCCTCATTCATCGGCATCCCTGCCCGTTCCTGCATTTCCCTGCAACACTCCGACATTGGGAAAGAAGTCATCCTTTTGTTGACGCAGGAGAATATCCCTGTCGTCATGGGGTTGATGCAATCCCCTCATGCTCGGCAGGAAGTCCGAGAAGTTGTTTTCGAGCCTCCGGCAAAAAACGCTTCAAAAATGCCTACACGCGTCCTTGTAGACGGCAGGACGGTAGAGTTGAATGCACAACACGAGATCGTCCTGCGTTGCGGGGCGGCCAGTATTAAATTGACCCATGAAGGCAAAATCGTCATTCGCGGGAAATACGTTATCAGCCATTCCTCTGGTGCCAATCGTGTCCGTGGTGGTTCAGTTGAACTGAACTGAACCTATGAAAATGCATCGAGCGCAACCACGCAACCACCCCGTCGCTTCGCGCCGAGGGGAATTGGGGTGTGCAAAACCGTTTTGCACGCCCCGATTGGTTGGCCTGCAGACGATATCTCTTGCATGCTCAACCGTCGCGTCATTGACCAGCATGCGGAAGAAGCCGGTTTTTTATGGGGCATGCGGCACCAGGCTGTCCATGCCCCTCATTACAACCTGGCGGACATCGCTGAACTGGATGAAGCGGTTGAAGCGCATCTGGACGGGTTGCGTGTTGCGGGCCAAACAGGACGGCATGCGGCGATGTTTTTGGCTCCGGATGCGCCGGAAAACATTTTTCCGTTGGTAGTCCTGGCATTTGGGGAAAACGGCTACAACCGTGACACCCTGCGTGACGCATTTATCCTGGGCAGCCTTAATGCGGAAGCCCTTTCTGCCCTGGTCAGCGGCCTGGGCTGGCTGGATTACGCAACGGTAGCGCCGGTGCTCCCTGAGTTGATGGGCGCGCAGGTTTCGTTTTACCGCTTGGTAGGTATCGCCGCCAGCGCCATCCATCGCCAAGACCCTGGCCCCCTGCTGGAAAAGTTGATCGGCGACCCGGACGATCAGGTGCGTGCCCGTGCATTGCGTGCCGCAGGGGAACTCAAACGCCGTGACCTTGCAGCCCAGGTCTTTGCCCATATCAAGGACGACAACGAACCCTGCCGTTTCTGGGTGGCCTGGACATCGAGCCTTTTGAGGCTCCCCAACGCTTTGGGCGCCTTGTATCCCTACCTGTTGGATGTGGTTTCCCCTTTCAACCTCCATGCCCTGCATATGGGGCTGAGATGCGCCAAGCCTGCCCAACAGGCTGAATGGTTCGACACGCTATGCAACACTCCCGGGCTGGAACGGCAAGCCGTCATAGCTGCTGGCATTATCGGGGACCTTGAAGCCATGCCGTGGCTGATCGAACAAATGCAACAACCTGCGTTAGCAAAATATGCTGGCGAAGCTTTTTCCATGATGACGGGCGTCGACATCTACTATGACGACCTTGACCTGAAAGAAGAGGAAGAGGAGGCCGCCTTGGAGGATGCCGATAACGAAGAAGACGAAGATAGCGAAGATGATGATGAAAATGACGAAGACGATGATGGAGAAGTACCTGAAAACGACGATGAGGAGATGCCCGACCCGGACGATGAAACGGATCTCCCTGTCCCCGACCCTGGCCTGATTGCCGCATGGTGGGAGCGGCACAAGCACCATTACACAATCGGGAAACGCTATCTGGCCGGGGAAATCATTGACGCCAATGCGGCCATAAACGTTTTGCGCAATGGCTTGCAACGCCAGCGCAAGGCCGCCGCGCTCGAACTCGCCCTGCTGCAACCGGACTGGATCTTGTTTGAAACCAGGGCACCGGGGAAAAGGCAAAAAAGGATGCTCAACCCATGAACATCCAGAACGTTACCCCCTATCAAGCGGGCTGGACCATGGGTTTCGAGAGGGATGGGCGTGAATTGCTCATCGTCATGGTCAAAGCCACCTTTCAAATCCCAGAGAACCCTGGCGAGCCGCCCTCGTTGGCCCCTGAGCAGGCCAAGCTGACGGAAGCGGATGTCAGCAGTGGGGAGCCTGGGTTTTCGGCCATTGTTTACGAGTCCGATTATGCCCAGCGCAAACCTTTTTGCGACATCCTGCTCAATGGCAGCGCCTACGTGCCTGGCGGGGGTGCTGCCAGGGAATTAGGCGTTGGGTTGCGTGTGGGCAGCCTGGAAAAAGTCTTCAAAGTCATCGGCGACCGCCATTGGGACGCTGGCGTGCTCTCGTGCAGCGCCAGCCCCCCCAAGCCATTCAGCGTGATGCCCGTCTCGTATGACCGCGCTTTCGGCGGCTTTGACGACAGCGACCCCAAATTGTTGCGCGTCTACAACCAGAACCCCGCTGGCAAAGGCTATTCCTATCACCTGAAAAAGCTCGACGGCAGCCCGTTGCCCAATACGGAAAAAATCGGCCAGGGCGTCGAGCGCCCCAGCGGCAGCTACCACCCGATGGCCTTCGGCCCCATAGGCCGGGCTTGGGACCCGAGGTGCAAATTTGCCGGAACCTATACCAAGAAATGGATAGAGACCCGGGCACCTTTCTGGCCGGACGATTTTGACTACCGCCACTTTCAGGCGGCCCCTCCTGACCAGCAAATGCCCTACCTTCAGGGCGGGGAGGAAGTCGTCCTGGCCAACCTGTCCCCGCAGGGCATGGTACGGTTCTGCCTCCCCGCCATCCCGATGCCCGTGATTTTTATTCCCCACCAGGGCAAGGACCATCATGTACAGGCCGTCATCGATACCCTGTTGCTGGAGCCCGACCTGAAGCGTTTCTCGATCACCTGGCGCGCCACCATGGCGATGAGGCGCAGCATGTTCGACATCAAGGAAATCATTACCGGCCAGATGTCCCAAGCCTGGCTCCGCACACGCCAATTTCCGGGCAAAACCTACTACCGGAACCTTGATGAGCTTGTTAAAGCCCGTGGTAAAAAGAAACGGAGGGCGGCATGAAAGGGCTCTCCATCATTGCCAGCGGCCTAGTTACGGCGGTCGGTTTCAATTCCACCGCAAGCCTTGCCGCCCTGCGTGCCGGGGTGAGCGGGATTCGGGAAACGCATTTGGCCGACAGACAAAGCGGAGGCCCGTTACTGGGTGCCAAAGTTGACCTGCCGCATTGGTGGGAAGGGCTGGACAAAGTGGTCGACCTGGCTGCGCCTGCCATTGACGAATGCCTCCAGGCCGCGTTGCCGGAAGAACCCGAACGGATCCCGATATTGTTGGGTGTTGCAGCCCCAGACCGCCCTGGGCGTTGGGAAGGGCTGGATACCCAGTTGCTCACAAAAATCGAACTGAAGCTCGACCTTCCCCATCACCCGGAGTCGCGGACCTTCGCCGCAGGGCAAACCGCTGGCATCCATGGTATGGTCGCCGCATACGACATCCTGCACAAACGGAAAGCCCAATGTTGTATCATCGCGGGCGCGGACAGTTACCTGCAACAGGACACGGTCGATGCTTATGTTGCCCAGCGGCGGATTATGACAGAAGACAATTCCAACGGCTTTTTTCCAGGAGAGGCAGGGGCTGCGGTGCTGGTCACGCTGGGTGGCTGGGGCAAGGGTTCGCAGATACAGGTACGGGGGCTGGGGGTTGCAAATGAGCCTGCCCCCATTGCCAGCGAAGAGCCGTTCCGTGGCGAAGGGATGACCGAAGCCGTGCGG
>Ga0123357_10001912_pt1 | contig 22662 bp, 15 predicted proteins | sample TergutEmb28metaG_FD_89873 | JGI IMG/M metagenome (GOLD analysis project Ga0123357, IMG submission 89873) | Embiratermes neotenicus P4 segment gut microbial communities from Petit-Saut dam, French Guiana - Emb289 P4 | ecosystem: Host-associated > Arthropoda: Insects > Digestive system > Gut ... | reverse complement strand
TCACATCATCGGGACAACGTAACCGCACCTCATGGGCGTCCCAACCTGAGAAGTCGGTTACACTTCTGCCATGCCCAGGAGGGAAGACCACGAAGTCCGTCAAGGACATGTGGGGCATTGGATAAAAAAAAAATATATATATATCATTTACAAGACTTTTTTATAAGCGGATTGTGACAGCGGTCTTAGCTTCTGCTAGAGCGACTGCAAGTTACCTGCAATTCGTAGGCTTGACTCCTGCCTACGTCACCAACTGCCCACTGGTCACCGGAACTCATTCCCCGGCTGTAAGGAGGCTGGAGAGTGACGCTAAGATTAGTGTCTTGGTTACAAAATGCTCAACGGTTTACCTTTATTCTGAATTCACCAACATGTTTTAATTTTACTGTAATTACATGCGCCTTACACCAGTCACGCACGCAGTCCTGCAGCAGGTGTCCCCAACCCCACCACCTCCACCAACACCACAGGCGGTGCTCCACTACATTCACAGCAACCCTTATGAAGACGGCAGATGAAGAACGACACAGTTATCTCAAAGCGCGGAGGGAGGAGGGAGGGAGGGCAGAGCGGAAATTTCAAGACCAGCAACCTACGTGACACCATCGAAACGCGCTCTTCTCAGCAAAACTTCCCGAACCAAATTCATTCCAAGAACAGAAACTATAAAGTGGGGTTCGATAAAAGGGGTAGTTCATACGGGCAGGTTGTAACTTATATTACCGATAAATACGCTTTGTTTGCTGTTACATCTACGCCCACTCTACGCGGAAGGCACAATGTGACTGTCTTCCCTATAAAGGTGTGAGATTTCAGCACGATTCTGTGCGGCTGTAGCGGTGGAATGAAGACTATTAACATCACAGGAGCTTCGTGGTATGACTATTCACTTCGTAACTTTATAGTGATCAAATCAGAACGCAGAAGCAACCGGGTCATCTGCGACAGGAGCGGTCGTCAAAGAATTCATGTCGAAAAATCTCAAAGGGAGAATCTAATTGGGACATATGGGCGCCGATGGCAAGATAATACTGCAACATATCCTTTACAAATCGGCTCTGAAGATGTTAATGGCCACTACTGACCACTCTCGTAACGTCGGTAATTAATCTTCGTGCCGTACAAAAGTGGGGAAAATATTTTCTTGCTGTAGTGCCGAGGAAGTATTCCACAATAAGTCATAAAACTTACTTAATTAGTCATATAACAAAACGGCCATGACTGGATATACGGTCGGAACTACTTCCAAATTTTACCGAAGGCCGCAAGGAGGAAAATCTGCAGGTAAACGAGGAAGTGAAAAAAGGAAAGAATAAACCAAAGAAGTACATGTTGTGAACATCCACTTCTGCTTTTCACGGAGTCAACCTGTCCTAACTTTATAAGATATTTCCAACCTCTCTATATCTTTGGGAGTTTGAATTCACACCAACATAGTATGCTACTCATCATTCACCTGAAGTGTCTCAAACTTCTAACAGCCCATTCTACTGTTCACTGTACGTACATGGGTAGACATTTAACGGATTTCATGCAGCTTTAGAATTAAGTTACGATTTCCTTTGAAAACTCCCAACAACCTACGTTTCACTTCACACTAAATGTTCCGAAGTTAAACATCCACATAGACTACTGAGAAGCGTAAAACTTTATACATATTAAACTTCTTTCTTCCCAGTCTGCTGGCACATATTCATGTACTGTACATGAGATATGGCCACAAAAGGTGGCTGAAACATGTAGGAGGTTCACAAGGATTAAAATGTAATAAATTCAGATATTTTAATATTCACTTGTTGGTTTTATTCTCGTAGTGACAGATATAAGGTTCGATGGTGGGGAAAATAAATTCTGTAATCTTCCGAGTGGAAGATGACAGAATTCTGGAAATCGCGCCTTCTTGGACAACCCAAACAATGAGGGGGTGTTTTCGAATAAAGTTCAGGACACATCGCCTGTCATGGCAGAAGCACCACAATGGGCTGTTCCTCCATACAAAGAGTCTTAACCCTTCAAGGCCTAACAGTAAATAAAGAACTGCCAGTGTATAACACCAGACGCTTTGCATTATGTGAACGCTGCGTGTTTATGCGTTCTGTAGGAATGCTGCATCAAACAACCACTGTTTCCTTCAGCCAGCATCTCGTGATACAACACTGATCTTCCGTCAGGGCGTCAGACCAAACTTCATATACATGTTCCAGCCTTATTTTCATCTGCACGTTTAAACAACACGTGAACCGAATTTACTTAAACTAATCTGCCTTTAATATCGTAATGATGTATTATGATTTGTTATCACAGTTTCCGAACACTCTGTCTGAAATTTACCATGTTCAAAAACTGATTAGCCATATTTACTTCATGACTCATCCTCCTTTGAGAACAAAGACCTAAAGTAAGTAGGTCTAGTTGTATTCAAGCACCTGGTGGTTTCTATAGAGTCATATGTACGTCGTGTGTGTTGAGTGGAACAAAGTCTACACAACATGGCGCTCACAGCCTCTTAGCGCCACACAAGTATAACATCAGACAGTTGAATGGCTTCCAAATACACCGCAAACGGACTCATTCAATAGCAAGCAGAAGCACAACTGCACTCCTGCTTAAATAAGAGAGACGCTATGGATACGCATGAAGGAGTGGAGGTGTAGCTCCACACGTTCTTAATCTCGGCCCTGGATGGAGGTGAATGGTCAGCCTTGATTCCCACGGAATGATCTGTATAGCAGTTCCCAGACCGGAGAAGGACATAGTCTCCAGCCTACTCATAATCTAAACCTAAGGAAACAGAAAGCTCACACACAAACACACAGAGATAAAGGAAATTCAGCCCCAGCTACAGCCGAGATTGATGTGTGGAGCTATACCTCCACACACCCTGCTTGCTTCCAAGGCGTGTACACGGACAATTCTATTTGTTACATGTTCGCATATGCACATATGAAACAGTCAGTACTAGCGAGACAACAGACTTACTGGTTTAGAGACAGACGGGCAGCAGCAAATTGTAGCGGTGAAGCCCTCACTTACCTGAAACAAAGGAAACGACCATTAATAAAGCATTAATGCCTACCCCACGTATAAACTGAGATTCACACTAAGATAGAGCGTCTGGAGAAATGGACACTTCAGAAAATTTAAGACATCGCTTGGAGCATTAGGAAAAATTGCGAAAAGCGGCTATTCGCTTCGTCATGTTTGTCGGTCGGTCTGTCCGTCCGCATGCAATAACTCGGCTCCCACTGGACGGATTTTCATTCAATTTAATATATGCGCATTTTTCGAAAATCTGTCGATAAAATTCAAGTTTCATTAAAATCTGTCAAGAATAACGGGTACTTTACACGAAGACCGATGTTCATTTATGACGATATCTAGCTGAATTCTTCCTAGAATGAGAAATATTTCAGAAAAAAAAAATATGTAGGGAAAATCAAAACACACTCTTCTATGTTCCATAACTCTTTCTCAAAAATGGTGCCGTTTATTATATAAAGTACAAAAATATGGTACAGCCAGACAGGTTTACAGATGACAATACAATACGGCGCATGCGCTTTGCATTATGGATAAGTAAGGCTACAGACACACACTCAGAATATATAATACTCATTGCTTTTCCACAGCAGCAATGGTTACAGGAACGCGTCTCAATGTTACGTTATACGTACACTGTCTGTGTTGTTGGCTAAGCGAACACAGTGGATGTGCTTCCACTGGTGGAATTTTGTGCCTACAGCGAGGAATTTGGGGACTTAATACGAAAGTTAGTAGCACCTTAATCAAACATTGTTCTAATTATGACTGCGACTTATGTTATTTTCTTGATCACTTTACGATAAGAAGGTGAAGTATTTACAGCATCTGGACAAGACGCGTCCAGGCAAACATCGCAAATGCTTGCTGAGTTGACAGCCGATCCAACTACACACGTTATCTCGGATTGTCAGATTATATGGCTCGAAGTTAAAACTGGCCCATTCTACTCAATGCAGTGGGCACAGATGTACACCAAACGTAACAACTGACACAAACATGAGCAAAAGAGAGAAGTAGATAGGAGAAATTCGCACAGGTTGAGACAGAACTGGTCCTCTCTCAACCTGTGCACGAGACGGCCACCTATAGGTGTGATGATACCAGAGGCCGTGTAATGCAATTTTGACCTCCTGATGATAAGCACATATACTCGAAACATGTAGAGGCATGAAATAAAATTATTGTAAAACAAAAATTTTGTGTATCAAGTTGGTTGATTACTGAGATAAATACTATACTGAGATGCACAGTCAGCAAAACGTCAACAACAACAAAAAAAAGTCTAATATATGTCTGCCTGTACTTCACAAGGCTTGCAGATTTATAACTGAGCACGACTGAGTCCAAGCGCCGGACATATCTGGTATTTAGTGGAGCGGAAATGACGATATAACACACAGTGAGTGGACACAAATCAGATGGCCCCATTTCCGGGCCGCTCCCTCAGTGCAATGCAATGTATGAAGCGCATGACACAGAAATGGCAGAACCCACCAAAAAATAATGCTTGCTGCTGACAAGCGGTTCAATTCCCCGCCGACCTATTACCTTCTTTCGGTCGATCCTGCGTTACGTGTCTTCACTCGAGTTCTGTGTTTGTCCTGCACATCATTCAGAAATGGAATAGCAAATGAATCTTGCAGGACGTCCAAAAACCCTCATTTACATGCACTACAATAAATAATGAAGGCGCATCAAGGGCGTTAAGGCGAAGTTCCAAACACCAGGTGCAGGTAACGCTGACTCATCCAGTAGGCTGGGCAAGTCTGAAAAGCCGTTAAAGGGACAGACTTGATCCTAAGGAGAACCGAAAACAGGTCATCTGGCCAACTCGAAAAGTATCTTATTAATTATTTTACTTTTCGTCGATAGACGTGACACAGGAAACTCTTCCAGATAAAATGTTTCGCACTCTGAATATTATCTGGCTGTCTAGCAAACAAACAACAAACAGCCACACACCCTGGCGTTTGCAGTGTGTGCCCATGTGCGTGCGTGTCTGTGAGAGAGACAGAAACAAATTTACGCATTTTCATGAAGCATGATATCAGAAGGCACATCACCTTAATACTTCTTCGTTCGCTATCACTTATCACACCAACAGCGCCATCCTTCTTGTCACTATCTCTCATGATAAAAGCCGGTGTAATGCTAAACTGCGCACACTCCGATGACTAGTATCACAATAAGAGTGGGAACACTTTAACCATTTGGAGACTGACTTCCACCTAAATGATACAGGCTAGAACTGCAGATTGTACCTCACAGATAACACTGTTTCCATTACAAACACCAATCAGCAAATGCTGTGTACGGGAATAATCTCTGTTTCTTTTAAGGACCGTACGGAACAGACGCCCTACATAAACACTTTGTGTGGGAAAAGGGCAGCTTCCTAACGTTACTTCAGTTGGTACAGATACTGATGAAAGGGCTTTAAGTGGTTAGTGCAATTACACATTTTAATGCAGTAGTGACGAAATCAGTAACCGTTTAGAGTCACTAAATGCGTTGTTCCGGTTGCTGCGTTACTGACACACCTGTATCTATGAACCATGTCGGCGAGATATTAGGCTGGAACGGGCTGTTACACAGTAAGGAAAAGACATCATTTTGTATGTCACTATGCGTGAGGGAGTCATCGACCTCTGTATCCCGTAAATTAACGGGCAATGTGAAGCTGAAGGCAAGTCATGAAGACAAGAGGGTCAAAAAAGCGTGCAAACTGGGCTGTGACACCCCTGGGGAACGCTCCTTAAATATTCAAACAGAGTAGAAAGTTCATTGAAAGCGCCTCCCAACTTTTGTTCTCATGACGTCGAGACGCCTGGCTCTAGTTAAGAGTGGCTCAAAAATATGGCGTCAACCACTGGCACCGCGGAAGTTATTCAAAAAGTGCTGGCACTTCACTGGTTACGACGAACGCTAATGAAACACAGCGCCTTACCAGAACCACGTGTTAACACGCCATATTATGACGTCTTGCACCGAAACATCGTCACTAAATTGGATATGAACGAATGTACGGAAGGCTGATTATTTGAAGAAGTTGTACCAACTAACACATTACTTCGCGTTGAATGGCATCACATTGTGTAACTCCTCGAACTGGTTCGGTAAATAGCCACGGACTACTTGAAGATGTTAACCACCACACCGCCGTGGGCACAGATGGGATATACGGTTCTTCCTTACGTGTTAAAGCAAAGCAGTCCCATTACAGGCCTGGACAGGCTCAGAGGGTTCCAGGAAGTTAAGGTTCCCAGATTTCGTGACAACGACACAGGATGGTGGTAAGGTTGTCAGCCTTACGCACCGGCCGCTTTTTACCCCCAGGAAATACTCCTGGTACTCATTTCTGTTAGAGGCTGAGTCGACCTTAGTGCGATCGGAAGAATTTTATGTCAATGAAAAATCCACTGACACCAGCGACCTACCGATTTGTAGCACAGCACCTTAACCACTGTGCTACCGCGGTCCCCCCTTCCTTACGTGTTGCTGAGCAGAAATAATAGGTGACCGACACATACCGTGGAGCTCTTCACGACTAGGAACTAAACGGTACTAAACCCCTTGTTTTAGAAACGACATTTTGCTAATGAGCACAATAAAAGAGCTAATCCATTCCGGGTGCTGCCCTACACTGCAGCTACATAAGAAAACGTATGAACTTGGCACTGAGAAGACGCACCTTGTCAGAAGGGGACGCGACTGCTGCCTCGAGACCGCATCAGTCAGTGAGGTCCCTTTTATCTCGCTAACATAAAACTACTGTTTTATGGCCGAAATGTGTTCACTAACAGTATCCCGTCACATCTTAACAGCTTCACTTGGAACGTTTCACTTCGTAGTTTACGCGTTTGACAAACTACACAAGCGAGGCAACTTCCAACACGAGCGACGTGGATCTCAACTCTGCACATTACGTAAGTGAAATGGATCCTGCAATTTACAATTACACTTACCACACAAGCAACAGTGAAGTAATTCCAGTCCAGTCTACATTAGCAACGTAACTTACAGCCCTGTACAGCCAATACGGGCGAAGTGATTTTCCACCCAATCAACAGCCTAGTAACTGCCAGCTCCATACTTAACACACTCAATGCAGCCGTGAAACCTTTCTTAGTTGGGCAGTGATGCAGGTCATCTTCGGGTCTTTCTAACAACCTCGCACATAGAGGTGCGAGAACCTCAGATCCCAAAACCTTTCATGCAGTAACAGCTGGACACAGCTTCACGACAGGCCACGATTGTTTGCTTCCACGGTGTTCTTTGCGGTCAGTTCGTTTGGCGTTCTACGTTTCCTCTCTGATAAAAAGCGTCTTTACCCACACTAACAAACAAGATAAGAAAAGCAGAACATGCAGACGGACACTGTCTCAGGCGAAAGGGTGAAACAGTGAGGTCCAGAAAACGGCCGATCCCCGTTGCTCTGCGACGTGCAAGTACTGCGTCACAAACCTTCAAGTACTTATAGTCACTCTGTGTAATAAATGGATGACACGTTTAAAAGAAGAGTCCTAAATGATTAGAGACGTAACGACTGGAGAATACTGTACGTTGTATCAGGTAAGGTTTTATCTGTGTGACACAAAGAACAGTACAGGAATTGAAAGTCGGTGTCGAATTTTACGAACTCTTCGTACGAATTTCATAAACGAAGTTACACTGCACAGGGATCTCTAAATGCAATTAACAGACTGCTTAAACTTAGAAACTCTGCACCACCTACACTACGTCTAAAGGAACACAAGTTTCGTTTTTCTCAAAACTGGTTCACATGGATTGAATATAAACACTAAATCTCAGAGGAATGTCAGACCAAACCTCCCTGCTTTGCTCAAAACGGCTGAATGAACAAAGACACGCGCAAATAACACTGAATATATCTTAACCTTTTGGCGCTGGAATTATTTTTTTTTTAATTTTAGCACAACCTGTATATAAAATGTGAATAAAACAGGAACCAAATGCGTTAGAATTATGAAACAAACTGCATTTTGAAGAGAAAAAAAACGGAGAGTTTATACCATGTTTAAAACATTCAGTACCTGTATTTGTTGAATAAATATATAAAATGCAACGTTTAGAGGTTAGCGGTGCGGTACGACCACTATAGTAGTCGTTAGGCGTCAAAGGGTTAATTAAGATCAATCTTCGGTACGAAATAAAAGCAAACGTGTCTGATAAGAATATACAATGTCAGGTCCACACATATCCTGATTTAACACTTCTGCCAGCAACAACAGAGCAGCATGACCAAAACTGTACACATAGTCATTAACAAGGGACTTAAAACGTACGCATAGTCGCCCCAAACTGGTGAGAATTTCCATTAAACCGACCTGTCAGATGCTTCTGCAGACGCATGTTCCTACATAGCGGCAAGGCGGAATAGGATTCAGGACATCGGACTGTTATTACAAAACACACGTTTGTAATGCCGTACGTCTCTGTGTATTCTACGTATGCAGGCACAAATACCTGCATGATTTTCATTTATATGCAGACAGATTTCTGTCAATACGTCAAAAGCTTATTGTTTAGGCCAATCCTAGAGTAAGAAATGTACTGCCAACACAAGATGCACACATATGGATATGTTCACGCATTACGTGCAGCAGCATGTTTTCTAACAGATCAGCAAAATTTCAGAACCTCCTAACAAAGAACTACCGTGACGTACAACATACGTACAACGTTCGCAAATATTAAGAATGAAATCGCTGTTATTAGATACAATAGCATGATACAAGACGATATCCATGTCACAAACTGTTGCAACAGTTTAACACTAGATGAAGAAACAGGGCTGAACTGCCACTAGGCCTATTCCACTCTCAACTACTCACATATGTGTAAGAATTTATCTGAGTTCCAGATGCGCGGCACGAAGACTGACAAGCACTACAACTCGCATCAGCTCAGGTCAACGTATCTCACAAGCAGCTCCTCTGTTCCTAGACTATGGTGCAAATTACAGCTAGACTTTTCAACACTCCCCTTACACCAAATACAGACCCACATTGCTCCAACCCCCTGATTATCCACTAATCACATCTGAGCATTTTTAGTTGCAATTTTGGGTATGCTATGCTCCCTTTATCGCATTCCCTTTTCCCTTTTTTCGCCATTCTTCTACAAAATGAAGATTAGCGTTTCAGAGATTGCCCCTATTGAGAACCTATTCGTCCTACCCCTCTTCTCATTCGAATTGTCTTTTCATCTGTAATTTTCCTCCCTCCCATTACTTTTCACCCCACATTCATTTCCCCTTTCAGAAGCCGAATCTATTCAAAACTATCGGCATTCCGCTATAACACAAATATTCACAACCCCATGTACTTGCTCGCCAACGGGAAAGGAGAGAATTTTAATTAAATTCCCTGTGAATTATACATATCGTATTTTGTCACAATTTGCAGCCAATGATCTGGCCAGATGGTCCAGAGGGAAAAACGTTGGTCTGGGTGCTGTTCTAGAGCCTAACGTAGCAACAGAATCAAACGGAAAATAAATCCCGTCACATAAAAAAAAATATGGTTGTGAATGACATCCAAATTTGAGGTAAATACTGATTTTTCTAAGTAATAAATCACCTTTGGATATTTGATAAAATCACATTCAATCTTTTAAAACGCAGAGGTCCTAGCACAGCAATCAGAACAAAATTTAAACTTGTGTCGTATGTTTTCATGAAGACCTCATACACTAAACGCAAAAAAAAAAAAAGATGATTTACAGGCAGATTGGGCCCCATTCTATATAGGCTTTTGTGTACAAGGAGCGCATAAACCTGACAGGAAGCCAGGAAATGTATCCCCATACATAAGACTGAACAAGAGGAAACATCAAGAAATGAAAACTGGTTAAAGCATGTCCACATTCAAATGGCATTAAGATTCGTTACGGGGCAGAAACACACCTCGTTAAGCGGACGCAGGAATTTATTTGTGCGAAAGAAGCGGGGGACACACAATGTTCCCAGAAACGAAAGCCTTTAATTGAATTCCTTGTGATAGATAACGCCCTGCTCCACACCCTTACATTAACACCGGCTCCACGCAGTGCTTTGCCCTCGTAATAACAACCCACGCCATCTTCAAACTCCAAGAAAACCTGTCCAACTTACTGCCACGTTCATCACCTTTCAAACACATCCTACTTAATACACTATGAGCCTTAACTCTCAAAAACGGTCCCACCAAGAGTTGCTGGGTAAAACAGAAGAGACTCCTCCTTGATAAGCTGACGGCGGATTTCGGCCTTCAGGAATGTGGCGTTGCGTCCCTGGGCAAATGACTTCCGAGATTTCGAAGTATCTTTACGGCTTCATCTTCAGGGGTTCACATTCTGGAATACCTCATGGACCCTGAACAACCTGAAGACGAAAGCAAGATGATCCTTCAAAACGGTGGGAACCACTTACCCAGCGAGACAGCGTCATATCCCAGAAGACCGAAGTCTTCTACTACACTAATGTGAACATCCCAAAATTCGCAAACTGACAGTTGCTCAGATAATCACAAACTCCCCTCCCTCTTAAGGAAAGCTTACAGTTACTACCGCATTTACAACAACGCATCATTTGACTCTAAACTAGACCAGATAAATCCAGTCTTACAGCTCCGCAGGTTTTCTTCTTTATAACCCATTTTAATATTATCCACCCATCAATGCCTTAATTTCTCTCGCAGTTCAGCTGTTTATACACGTGTGAAGGGTTTACAAAACCTAAGTATCAATACAGTCACTGCCATACGAGGTAATATCAGGAGCAACACGCCTAGGGTTACACTATGATGTGTGACTTCATCACTTTGTCACAATATGAGACAGAAGCGTGAAGTCCAAAATGATTTTCAAATACAAGGACCCTATGGTAGCATTCGGAATGCCAAAACCTACTCGCCAAATCAAGTAAGATACAGTGAAAATACAGAAAGCAACAGTAACCTGAAACCACTTACACAGTGCGAGGAAACGGTGAATCTGCGGGTGCCGGCTACGTATGAGTTCCCCCGGTTACCCTGTAGATGTACAGTAAAGCCGATCATCTACATTCTTTTCGTATTCGCCGTTGCATATCGCAGTTTTTATTTATGTATTTTTGTGCCGTCTCTGTGATGCTCTGCTGCAGCTCATACCGGATAAAGGAACGTCATACCCTTCATGGATTCCTGCAGACTACAACTAAAGATGTCATCTGGAAAGGGGGGGAGGCATGCAATAGGTCCCGCACGTGCAAACCATTTGCCAGGAAACACTACGTCGAAATAGGCACTATACCTCTGTATGGACAGGAAGCGCCGCCCAGCTTGTTGAAGAACTTTGTTACAGCCACAATTATTCTATGGCTGTGGCATCAGGTAATTCAGTAGCAACCACAATGATTCTGTGGCTGTGGCATCAGGTAATTCAGTAGCAGCCACAATTATTCAGTGGCTGTGGCATCTGCTAATTCAGCAGCAGCCACAATGATTCTGTGGCTGCGGCATCATGTAATTCAGCAGCAGCCACAATGATTCTGTGGCTGCGGCATCATGTAATTCAGCAGCAGCCACAATGATTTTGTGGCTGTGGCATCATGTAATTCAGCAGCAGCCACAATGATTCTGTGGCTGCGGCATCATGTAATTCAGCAGCAACCACAATGATTCTGTGGCTGTGGCATCAGCTAATTCAGCACAAGCCACAACGGTTCTGTGGCTGTGGTATCCGCTATTTCAGCAGCAACCACAATGATTCTGTGGCTATGGCATCAGCTAGTTCAGCACCAACCACAATGATTCTGTGGCTATGGCATCAGCTAGTTCAGCACCAGCCACAACGATTCTGTGGCTATGGCACCAGGTAATTCAGCAGCAGCCACAATTATTCTGTGGCTGTGGCAGCAGCCACAACGATTCTGTGGCTGTGGCATCTGCTAATTCAGCACCAGCCACAACGATTCTGTGGCTGTGGCATCCGCTATTTCATCAGCAGCCACAATGATTCTGTGGCTGTGGCATCATATAAATCAGCAGCCACAATGATTCTGTGGCTGTGGCATCAGGTAATTCGGCAGCAGCCACAACGATTCTGTGGCTGTGGCATCAATTCAGCAGCGCGACAGAGGCAGTAAACTCTACGGACCCAGACACGTCACTGAGAATACGGGCTGTCGCTGGGTAAACATGAAGTGGTTTCTCAGCTTATGTAAGCGATTTCATGTCACTAGGACTTGTGCATTTTCACTAAAGTTCGCGCAAGCGCAACCCATGAGCAAAACACGCAAAAGAAACGCCAGCAAGAACTGAAGGGGAAGCAAATCACACATACATAACTTCTCGATACCAACCCTAAGAAGCCTACAAGTCCTCTAAAAGAACTATGTAAGATTGCAATTTTGGAAACGACTGATTTACTACAAAATGCAATGGTATTGCACTAAAAAAATTCATTAGAAAACTACCTCACGCGACGCTGTTCCTCCGTGCAGTCAAGGGACTCGCATAAAAAATATTTAATTAACAGATAAAAATCATATCGAAGCAATAAAAGCAGCCGACTTGTGTTACAAGTACAGCACGACCAAGTCATCTCTTGAAATAAAAATGGAGTACGCACAGCAATAACTTCTCATACAGGCGTGACGGTCCGCGGAAACAACCGTCAGTTGTGCGAGAATCCCCCGCCTTTCTGTATATTCCACCTACTGACGGCCAACCATTTTCTTGGTTATTTATTCATCACCACGCATTTCCGATCTGTTAACCTAAACGCACGGACGAACAGTCAACTCATTTCCACCCACACATTAAAATGCAGGTCACGCCATGCTGAACTGTAGATACAGCAAACAGTCTCTGTAGCACACAGTACTTCATGTGCAGCCGTAACAAATGGGGCGTAAGTACGACTGTGGCAGTCCACAGTTCATTAACTTCGTCTACAATGTCTGTGACGGTACGTCACACTGCCAGCAGGCAACAAGACAGAACAAGAGACCTGTGTGCTGAAAGAAATCTCCTAGCGGTGATGCTGGTAACAATCGTTACACTGCTGCACAATTTAACACCAAACTTCACGGAATAAATAACATTTACTTATATATATTTATATATATGTATATAATTGTGCCGGTCCCGGTGGCCGCGCGGTCTAAGGCGTAGGTCTACGGCCGCTCGCCTGCTGAGATTGTGGGTTCGAATCCCACCGGGGGGTATGGATGTTTGTCTGTTGTGAGTGCTGTGTGTTGTCAGGTAGAGGTCTCTGCGACGAGATGATCACTCGTTTAGAGGCGTCCTAACGACTGTGATGCGTCATTGTGTGTGATCTAGAAACCTCGTGAATGGGAGGCCATGGCCCCCTGGGGGGCTGTCGCGCCAAAAACAAACAAAAAACATTTACAACTGTAAGTGCCACCGTCAGACTCTGTGTTGGGATTCAGAGCCATAAAATTACATCTGCGTGAATCATGAATAATATATACAATAACAACGCTTGTGTTACTTGTGTGAATTTCTCATGAACACAGCTGCCACTCCTGTGGCAGTAATATGGCCGCCCCCGGCCAGATGTTCTACTGGTACCTCACGTGAATTTTGAGAGCATCAATTCTATGGCGAAAGGCGTTCCTAGTGAGGCATCAACCCTAGGTGTTTGAAGTTCCCAATACAAGAAGTGTGTTAAAATAGACGATAGTAACAAAGTAGCAGTCAGTGCCACTGTCTCGTCCCAGGCGATTAACACAAATTGAAATTTTTGGAGATAGGTAATACGGTAAATATTGGGACTCAAGGGAAAGTAACAGAAGGCAGAGAAAACCTGCAAAATGAGAAGGACGTTTGTACGTTTCACCAAATAGCCTCTTCCTATAACAGGCCACGAAGGCCCAAAGGGGGAGTAGATGTATGGCTATACTCTTTCTTTAACCTTGGCGTTAGATGGGGTGAGTGGTCAACGCCACCCCCCGGCCGCTTTACCCCCGGGAAAGACCAGGTACCCATTGTATACGAGGCTGGGGTGGGCCCCAGGGCCGGCCTGGACGGATGCGAAAAAACTCGCCCCCACCGGGTTTCGATCCGCGGACCGTCCAGCCCGTAGCGAGTCCCTATACCGACTACGCCATCCCGGCCCACAAATAGCCTATTAGGACAATCAAATGAAAAAGATTAAGTCGAGAAAAATTTAGCACAATTGTGGGAGATGCGAAAAGCATTCAAAACGTAGTCGAAAACCCTGAAGATAAGAGACCAATTGCGGAACGTATAAGTACAGGCACGTGTGTAGATAATATTAAAATGGATCTTACAGAAACAATGTAACGGCGCGCATCTGGCTCAAGGTAAAGCACAGCGACGGCCTCTTGTAAACACGATAATGAACATGCGGGACATTTCTGGACCAGGCAAGCGACTATCATTTTCTCACGAAAAAGACATGGTAACCGACACAGTGCTACATATGGCCATGGCCAGTTCTGACGGCGCTGTAGAACGCGTTTCAAAACGTGACGTCAAGATGACGGCGTCACAACATGTGTCATGCTGTATAAATAAATCTTCACCTCATGCGACTTCTCGAAATACTATGGCATCTGAGTACCGGCAGATCACCTTACCAAAACACACATAGGTCCTCCTACAGCCTGACTGTTAAACCCCACAAATACCAGCAAGACCCCCCAATGGACACGATACTGAGTTAGTTCCACCCACCATCTGCACTCCTATTTTCCAAAGCCACATGATGTTCAACTTCTAACCACGTCGTGGCCTTAGAAGTGGTCGTTTTCAGAAAAGCCTCTCAAAACAGTGCATCCTTATCACAGCACTTGCCTAACCCATCACGAACTTCATTTGACTACTCTAACATTACTAGAGGAGCCAAGACAGCCTTTTCGGTAGAGCGACTAGCTACGAGATGGACGGTCCGGACTTCGTAACCCGGCAGAAATAAGACATACCTTCTCTAGAATGTCCAGAACTGCTCTGAGCCACACCCAGCCTCCTACTCAATGGGTACCGGGGTTCATTCCCGGGAGTAAAGCGGCCAGGGGCGTGATGTTGAGCACTCACGTCTAGTGCCGAAGTTAAGAATGAGAGGGCTGTACCTGTATTTCCCCTACACGCCTTCATGGCACGGGCATATTTTCTCCCCTTTTAAGGCGCGTTCGCAAAATTTCGAAGAGCGACTATTAGCTTCGTCATGTTTGTCTGTCTGTCCGTCCGTACGGAACAACTCGGCTCCCACTTAACGGATTTTCATTAAATTTGGTATTTGAATATTTTTCGAAAACATGTCGATAAAATCGGACTTTCATTAAAATCTGACAAGAATAACAGGCACTTTACGTAAATACTAATCTATATTTTTCATCACATCTCACCCAGTTCTTCCTAGAATGAGAAATGTTTCAGACACAAGTTGTTGAGAAAATCAAAACTCACATTTCATGTTTAATAACTTTTCGAAAATCGTGCCGTTTATGTGATAATGTGGAAATATATCGTAGAGCCTGGCAGGCCACATATGACAGTATGGCGCATGCGCAATGCATACTGGATAACCAAGGCTACAAACACACACTCAGGATATGTAATAATTTTTGCTTTACTATTGCAACAATGGTTGCAAGAACGCGCCTCAATATTGCGTTATAATACACTGCCGGTCTTGTGGGTCGGGATGGCGCAGTCGGTATAGCGAATCTCTACGGGCTGGACGCATCGTTGATCGAATCCCGGTGGGGGCGAGATTATCCGCAACAGTCAGGACCGGTCCTGGGGCCCGGGTCATTCCCGGAGGTAAAGCGGCCAGGGCGAAGCGTTGACCATCCAGCCCCACTCTAGCTCCGAAGTTAAAGAAAGAGTATAGCTATACGCCTACTCTCCCTGTGGGCCTTTGTGTCCTCTTCTAGGGTGAATATTACCTTTACCTTTTACATTGCTTGTTTTGTATTTGTTAACAATATTAGTTTGCATAAATCATTACTTTCGTCGTCATTAGGTCTGATACTGTAAAGCCGCAATTAGTCGTAGCTTCTTGGATGCAGAAGGTTTATGCACGCTTTGGTACGAACACTTGTAATTTACATTCGTCCCTTGAATGTTTCGAAAGCTTCTAATACTTCGTTACTTAGCGTGAAGAGCAACGGAAGACAGAGTGAAGGTAAAGTAAAATTATACAAATGTGAGGGAAGGGAGCGGCAGCATCACCCGAAGCCGGAACATCCACAAAGCACGCCCAAATATATTGGAAGACAATAAATAACTTGCAACGCTAATGTTTTGTATTCAAATATTCAGTAACTTCGTTTCCTTGTGCGCTTTTCGCTTGGTTCACGTCGATCGCACTTTTTCTCTCCAGACAAGAAACATCCCCGCACGTGTCTCAGCCCTCGCCTCTCCGTATTTTCAACAATCTTACCCCCTCCGTTCTCTAAATTAAAAATCTCGCGTCCGTATTGGTCCTTGTAACGACACTGACAATGACGCACTTAATCTTAATTGAGTCTATAAAAGAATTCTGGATTCTGTTCTTCCAGAGCTGTAGGCAGCGTCGCGCACACCTGTCGCCTTTTACAGTGTAAAAAAGTCGCTTTACTGTTTTGAAATGTGTTCACACCATTTGTTAATACCCCATAATTAAACAATATCCAATACTACAAAGACTAAGAATAGGAGACGATGAGGAGAGCAATTATAAAAGGAAGAATAATTGGAACAAAAGGAGAAGAAAAGTAAATACGATAAAAAAGACACACTACGAGGAGATAAGATGAGAACAATAAAGAAGATGAGAAGATGAAGAGGAACAATTCGAGTAAAATCACATGGAGGGACCATAGGAAAAGGAAGCGAGGATTATCAGAAGCAATGAGACGTGGCGGTAATGAGGAGGAGAATGAGATAAGTAGGCCTATGGGAAGGATGAGAAGATGAGAAATGGAAAATGGTAACGTGATTGTAACACCCATTTTGTGTGAAATTGCTGGGACCATTTAAGACATTAGGACACTCTACGAGTCCGTCACGATTAGTGCACAGCCCAAGTCAGATAAACCTGCCGCGATTTGAGCAATAGAAAGCAAGTGAAAGGCAGAGGGCAGATAGGTAAAAGAAAGGTAGGATCTTAAGGCTCACAAAGAAATCTGTGTTCGAGCAGAGAGTTCTACTGTTTGCAAACATGCAGACATATATTCACCAAGTTTGTCACAATCTGTATCCTCAACCAGAACACTTAGAGATCCTGTGTGCGTTAACTTCCCCAGAGATTCTGAAAAGCTGGCAACGATGCATTATAGGCGGTGAATGGCAGCGTTGCCACAGTATCACTGCCATGACAGCATAAACCACGGATGGAAGAAAAATTCTCCATAAATTTTGTGCTCAGCAATGCTCTGTACTTCGTGGCTAAAAGTTGGCCACGCTAAGACTATGGTGTTGGAAGGGGACTGTTCGATTTTCGTGCTTTGTGTCGCGGTAGATTTATTTAGCGCAAGTTTATTGTTATCCATAACATACCGTGCAGTAGCCATGCTTCAAGACCCTGTGACAAAAACAGGGAACGCGTGACGCCTCTGATACTGCGAATCCATGCTTCGAGGCATCGAAGACAAAAAAATGAGTCTGGCACCTCCACCTCACATTTAGTTCTTCTTATTATTCTTCGCGCTTGGCCTCCTTCAGTCCCACAATTTTTCCAAATCATATTCAGAAAAGCGGCAGAAGCGTAGCAGGGTATCATTTCACTGTCAGATCTCTACAGTCCGAGTATGAAACAGGAGAACGACAACCTGCCTACCTTAGGCGGGATTAGAAACACTGATCTCCGTGTTTGTACGGTACTCGTACAAGACCTCTAAAGTTTGCTACCTCGGAATTTCCCGTCTCAAAACTGAAGCTCAAGCACGCACTGTGTCTTGGTGATTAAATTATTCCATGCAGCGAAGACATTACTGAGACGCCAGTAGTTGCTTACCTAACCAATGAAGTTCTCAAATTTTACGGAGTCCCAAGACTCGTTACAGTCTTCACAAAAAACCTGCCATTGGTTCCTACCCTGAGAAAGATCAATGAAGTCCATCGAATTGATTTAAGGTTCGTTTTAATATTACCCTCTCATGTGATGTGTAAGGCTAGGTTATCCAAGTCTCTCTTCCACTCAAGTTTTCTGACCAGCACACTGTACACATTTCTCACGCATACGTGTATGATACATGTTCCGTCCATCCCACTATCTGTGAGTAAAATAAAACAAATTAGACAGTTCCTCACCACGCCCCCTTTTCGACTGTACTGTCACCAGCCCCTCCGTATGTCTCAATAAGCTCTTCTCCTCAACACCTTGCTTTCAAACACCCCCAATCTTTCCTTAATGTAACAGCCCTAGTTTCACACCTAAATAAATGGATACATGGCCTACTCTATGCATACAGAATGACAGACGCGCACTTAATTGACATGGAAGTTCAGATATTGCAGCAAGGCGAAACCCCCCAACGTTAAACGAAGGAGAACCAGTGGCGCATGACCAGCTTGCCCTACGTACGCACAGCGCCTGTATCTGTACCGTTTCCCTGAAAACGGTAGCTGTCATAGTATGTCCCGGCGGATGAAGGTTTTCTATGCGATAAAGCTGCCGTGTTCAGGAACAAGATAAAAGGTACATCCTTTACATCACACGACAATAAGAACAAGCAACATGCAGCACTATGAAGCGAGCATGAAAACATAGGTGCGAGGTAAGAAATAAACACGAAGCGTTGGGGTCATGGTGACCCTCACCTGAACTATCGACCTCTGTGTTCGTAATGACAGCAAATTATAAGGCTTTGTTCTCCTAATTTTCTTACTCGCGTTAGCTGTGAGACTGATTTGAAACTGAATACAAAAAGCGACAATGAATGTAGAGCTGCGAAATACCCGATGAAATGAAACCAAAAACACGACACGAAACGTACTGCTCCATTTTAAGAAGTGGTCAGTGCCATTGGGTGGATGAGCAGATGATGTCAGTGAAGTCCTTCAACTGACAGACGGGGTTCAAAGGTCGTGTGGGTTTGTCAGGCGCGAAATGTGTGTGCGTGTTTCTTTGTTTCTGCGTGTTACAGAATATTCTTGCACTGTTCCCGTTGTCCTTGCAACTACTACGCAACCAACAGTCAGTTTAAAAAGAAATCGGAATGTAGCGGGTGGAACTTACACGTCTGTAATTTCCGGGAACTGTCATGTAGAGAGACCTTGAAGTGTTGTAGATTAGATCAACAGATTACTTACTTTACTGCAGCAGTAAAAATGTGGAAGAAATTCAAATACACGAAATTAGAGTTTCCTCCAAATTATATGCAACAGATGTGTGGATCTAAACATTTTAATCTCTACGATACTGCAAAGGAACCAGAGATTTTGGAAAGGCTAAAACACTGAATTCTTCCTAATCAAGTTCGGTGCAGAAAATGAACACGAAATAAGTATCTTAACTAACATTATAAACAGGTTCGGAGATTTCCACAGATCCTACAACCTCCTGCGCGTTTGCTCTATTATTTCCCTGGATTTTAAAATCTAAAATAATTTCAAGAAAAGCCCAGAAAACGAGATTATATGAAATGTGCAGTTCTATATTTTGTACAACACAAGAAAGATTCTTCCGTGCCTCAGTCACAGATTTACAACCGATCATAATCGATATTTCGTAACCGTCAAGACACTGGAAAAGAGATTTAAAATCGACAATGCTCAATCGATACGTTTCGATCCCTAAGTGTTTCTTCGGCCCAAGCTCGTATCTGACATAGAACAGTGCCTATTTGAATTTCAGATACCAAGAACGGCGAGGTATTATATACATACCTACGCTTTCAAGTAAAGTGTCTCACTTTATCCGATTCTAAGAAAATGAGAAACACGACTATCTTAGAACCTGTCGGTTTTTCCAGAAAGACTGTAATCCAAAGCATTAGTTTGCTAAAACCTTCCGCTTTCAGGGATTAAACTTCTTCGTCCCTTCAAATTCAAAGCCAATGCATGTCTTCAAAAAATTATACGACTCCTTAAATTCGAAGTCCAACCCATCGTAAAGACTGAAGCATCACAGAAAACTGCCAGAAAAAGTATGTGATGTGAAAAAAATGATTCGAACTCGTGGTCCCATCCTACGACGGTGCACAGGTGTACGTGCCTACAGTGACGGCCTACATCGTGTGCAGACACACTAACAGTACAAACTCAGAACCGAATTTATCCGCTAGTTACTTTTAGCCGCATGAAAAAGAGAACACTCAAAAGCACAAATTCGCTTCAGAAAGGGGTGCCGTTGTCACAGCCCTGCACAGTGTCGGCCTGCCTGTTTAAAAATTAAGAGAGCAAATCAGATGGCCATAAAACGGGCTATCCTACTATTCTGAAAATTGGACTCACTCTGATGGTTACATTCTGTCCCATTCGTCAGACTCTATTTCGTATCCCTTGGGGTTATATTTCCTGATTATGACTCGCTACCTCATTACATGGAGGGTAATATGACCCATTCTGCCCATCTTGGAAGTGGACCATTACAGAATCATACTCCGAAAATGCTCTTTCGTGTCCAGTTCACCGAATGATGTGTTGGATCATGATTAGAATTAATGGCTTGGCATGACTTCCCCAGCTCATGCGACTCGGTATGCAGCTCTGTGACGTCACCGCATGTAATGGAATGTCACATCCGATGGGACGCGTTCCAAAGTAGTAAACTAAGGCTGCCAAGTCACTATCGTGACATTTCAGCAAAGAATAGTTGAAACTAGTTTTAACACTTTCCTAAAACGAACATAACAGCGTCATTACTATTTTGACGGTGTCTCAAGGTGCATGAGGACGATTTATGGCCTTACCCTGCCTGACGTACTAAGACGACGAACCAACCGTCACACGAGGAAATCCCCCATCGTGTGATAAGTATTAATTAAGGGATATATTTATTAATGAGTTACCAAATGACGCTGTTGCTAGCACCCGATGGAACGATCAGTGAATTGTGAATGGGATAGAATGTGGAAGGAAGTGGTCGTGGCCAAATACGAAATACTACACTAGCAATCGTCTGGGTGGACTGAGGAAAACCCAAATAAAACCTCAGACACTACAGTTGGTCTTCGTGCCTAGGTATGCACCCCGTACTTTCCACACACAAAGCAGGTGCTTACCGCTCCAATGAGATACTGGGTGACAGCTGGTCAAAATATATCCCGTTTTTTACAAAAATAAACAAACAAACAAACAACAGTTCATTGTATTGCTCAAAAATTCACAACGTAGCACCACTTCCCGAACCAGCACAACCTCTTTCTGCTGTACAGTAATACTTCAACACTACACTTCTAAACACCTCTATTTCTACAAACTCAGCTCTTTCTTCCAATCTATCCAGAAATTTTGCACACTGATATGTGTACGTACTACATGTAGTGCCCATCGTACCTCTATCTCGAATGGCCATGGTTCATTCTATAGTCCGCATTTGCCGCCGGCAATCCTCGTCTCCGTCGCCATCGGTGACGTCACTCTTACCCAAAATATCATACAAACAACTTCGGAAATTAACGATAAAATTTACAAACGCTTGTCTGAATAAGACGCAAGTTTGAACTCGAAGCTATAGTTGTCGGAACCTTTCCAAACCCCCCGTGCTCTGCGCCTTGTTATATTTAGTCATGCGAGATCTGAACAATGTCTGGCATGTAGAAACTCCCGCTTTATTTTGCACCCCGTTGTCCTAATCTCTTGAAACGGTTCAGTGGACGAGAGAGTCGAACGTCGGACCAAGACGGATTGCAGTATTTTGTTATGGGGTTGTAAAGAACGGGTTTGTGCATCAAATGTTTTATCAGGTTCTGCTACAAATAACCCCTTTTCCCATTAATCCTTACTCTAATGTTTCAATCTCGAACAACCCTCTCCTGGAAATAAAATAAATCGTTTGTAGTATCTAAATTTGTAACGTTACATTTGTTTACTGTCACAACAGAAGTATGAGAAACAGTAGCCCAGGAGGACGCAGTTGCTAGGTCTGAACACAGTGATGACGAATGAGTTAGTTAAATGTATAGCAGTTATCAGCTCGTGAAGACACGGGGGGAATTACATTGTTCATTAACAAAAGCGGTATGTAATGAACACAACGATGAAATTACACCTCAACAGAGATTAGAGCATACAGCCTTATTTTGGTTGTTTTGCACGGATGTCAAACTTGGTCCCTCACATAACAATGACTGAGGGTTTTGAGGACTGGGCAATGAAAAGTATTACTGTGGGCGTGAAGTCCGCTTTATTCAATGAGCCCAAAGTAAGGTTCTTACTTACTTACTCCATGGAGCAGAGTCCTTTTTGAGAAACTAACTGGTTCTGCAGCTAGTCAAGAAATTCACCGCACTTTATGGAACCCGAAAGTTCATCACCGTATTCACAAGTGCCCGCCATCTGTCCCTATCCTCAGCCAACTCCATCCTTTCTCCACCCCCTCCCACTTCCCGAAGATCCATCTTAATATTATCCTCCCATCTACGTCTGGGTCTCCCCAATGGTCTCTTTCCCTCAGGTTTCCCCACTAGAGCCCTGTGCACACCTCTCCCCTCCCCCATAC
>Ga0123357_10001911_pt1 | contig 22667 bp, 12 predicted proteins | sample TergutEmb28metaG_FD_89873 | JGI IMG/M metagenome (GOLD analysis project Ga0123357, IMG submission 89873) | Embiratermes neotenicus P4 segment gut microbial communities from Petit-Saut dam, French Guiana - Emb289 P4 | ecosystem: Host-associated > Arthropoda: Insects > Digestive system > Gut ... | reverse complement strand
GTACTCATTTCTGTTAGAGGCTGAGTCGACCCCAGGGCCATAGTGCGATCGGAAAGATTATGTCAAAGAAAAATTCCAATGACGCCATCTGGAATCAAACCAGCGACCTTCCGATTTGTAGCACAGCAACTTAACCACTGTACTACCGCGGTCCCCACACATTACATAATACATGTTCATAATCCAACAATAAAATGCTACTTAGATGACGGGTGAGCTAACGAGCAGATGACCATAAGGTGGAATTATACTAGATCAGGATGATTTGTACTTTTTTTTTTACATACAAACTTAATATCTTACAAAGTGTTGCCGAAAATATTTACTCAAACCGACGTTTCGTTATCGTGTTCACGCAGCCCGCTAACGGTGCCGATCGTCGACCAAATTCAGTCCACATCCTCCTACGAGTTTCCTTTAAGAAAGAGTCTAATATTACTATCCCATTTACATCTAGGTCTTCAAAGTCGTCCGCCTCTCTTCCTTTCCGGTCGTCTGATCTAAACAGCTACACGCAATCCACGCCTCTTCGATGCGTGATACATGGCCCAATCATCTCATCTTCACATCGAACGTTGTTGTGGTGATCGAGCACGTATTCGACAGATCCCGTGTTAAAATTTCAGCCCCGAGACCGGGTATGCCAACTAAGCACATTCGTGCTCCTCGGTGTTTCGAGCCAATAGCCGGGTTATTTGCTCACCAGGACTCGAGCTCTTACTTTCACTACCCCTCCTATTAAATGCTAACTCTATCGTCCTTGACTTGATCATCCTACTATTTGGTTAAAAGCAAAACAAAACAAAAAAAAGTATTTATGCAAATCTCACTACCCTCTTGTTACTTCCTCCACCATGCGTCCAAATATTCCCCACAGCACCGTGTTCTCCAATATCCTGTCATACAGATTATAACATTCACACGGGAAACAAAGTTTCACACCTGTACATATCAAGAGGTGAAATTAAACCGTATAAGCCTAAACAAAAGATGGTTCCTTCTTTTCCAACACGGTATTTAAAGAAGTAAAAAAAAGCGCTAGAAAAAATGAAACAAGAACACCAATAAATTTTGAGCGGGGCAGACGTAAAAAAATATAACTGAACTTATGTACCGTATGAGTACAACTCAATATACCCTTACTAGTCACTATTTACTAGGAAATGACGTGTACTCGATGTGTTACTAGGAAATACCATACGGCCTTGCTTATAAGGCGAGCCGTACCTTCGTCTACAGCTATTAAAAAAAAAAAAAAAAAAACTTGCCTTATATTCAGGCGTATAGGGTGTTTGTCAAATGCAATTTTGAGGGCAACGAATGAAAACACAGAAGTGAAATTTTAAACCCAACCGCTTCGGACTTCACCGAAATTAGGCAACTTCCAGACTGCAGATATAAGTAAAAAACACTAAAATTTAGTTCTCTACTTCCCGGAGCGCATTTTGGATCCAAAACTCGAAAGAAATGGTCTTTTAGCGCGACAAAATCTAATAACCTTGGCCCTGATTGAGACAGAGAGCTAATTTTGGGCTCAACTATCAATAAAATACTCTTTCCAATTAGATGCCACAAACCGAGATTTATTGTTGAGGGTGCCAAGACCATGAAACCTGACTAACGATCCTGAAATGCTAAAAAATTAAAATTTAATTTTTCAAAAAAATATATTTCATGCAACATTTACTAATCTTGCTGTGCTCTAAATATGCTAGGCCCGTTATGGGACACGAGTTATACACTATAATAATATGCAGCGCTGTCGGGTCACTTTGGGATGTCCCAGGATTAGGCACCAGCCGATACAAATCTACACGTGTTTCAGCTTTCACTGTCTCATTTATGAGCTGCAATGCTTCGGCTTCGGCGCAACTAACATGTGTGAAGGTTTCTGGATTACAGTTTACGCCTTTTATCCCTTATTCTGACCAGTGCTGTCCCTGAAACTAATATGGGACGTCTTAAGAATGTCGTAATAATGCACGATTAGTGTTTTTATCTCTTCACTTGATAAGCAATTGCAGTATCATGCAGATAACGTACATAATGACGGTATCATCGTCAAACAAGTTCTGGAGTGGTAATGATGGCGAAGGCTAGCGGGCAAGTGTCACAGACTCAAATCCACTCATTGGAAAATCACTGTTTGAACAAATGCGACTTGTAGAGGCAATACTCAAAAGCCAACTGACGGAAACAGAAGACGTATGAAACGAAAGGATGTTTAAAATTTTGTGTGTCAAAGGGACACTAAGGCAATCAGAAGTGTCACTCAGAAGTATTACACCATTTCAAAAAAGTTTCCCCGAAAATATATTAAAAAAAGAGTGATAAAATTTTAACGTTTCTGCCGAAAATTTTGACTATAAGGAAAGTGCAAAGTAAACTTCTTGCTTTATCTTCATGACTGAGGGGGGAAACCGGAGAATGAAGAAGGTATTTTATTTTCGCGCAATCCTAAAGCCGGAAGACCACCTGACGCTATTACAGTTGTAGTCCAACAGATTTTGCTGCAGTGATGTCAGCAGAGTGAAGTCGTTTCCAACAGTTCGTGGCCGTTACGGCCAGTGGAACCGGAACAAGAGACTAGTTCCTTGTATCTAAGCATGTGTGCGTTCGTTTGACGTCAACTCATGCTAAAGACGAGGTTAAGGTTTTCAAAATCTGCGTCCTGAAAACTGCATCATGGCTGAAGTGGAAGACGGCGGGTGCGTTTCTACTGTCATCAGAATGCCAAGCTGATGTTGGAAGGACGAAACGACTGCAGTTCAATTTGATATTCTTTGACATTCGACATTCAGAGGACCGTTCATCGTGATATATTCTTATAATAAAAGCCAACGAGATGCACTATTTCTCAAATTTATTTTGTAAAGAACTCAACCTATTGCTGTGAATACGGTATTAAGACTCCTGATGACGGAGAGTAAATCTGTCCGAAACATGTAGAGTTCTTTACCAAATAAAGTTGAGAAACAGTACATCTAGTTGAATTTTATTATAAGAATATTGCAATTCACCACAGCTGCCTTCACAGTCTGACAATTACGATCTGCATTACTACCATGCAGAGCTACTTTCTTACTCAGTGAAACGTCCTGGCCCACAGAAGCCACGGAGATAACTGAAAACGTTTCGCACGAAAATTCTATTGAAACAGTGCTTAGCAATGGGCAGCCCAACCCTTCACACCACCATAAAATCCAGTGAAGGCTTTCTTGACACCTTAATACATCAATTGTCAGCTTCATTGCGACATTCCTTTATGACTTCACAGCCAAGTACATTTCTCAATCAGCTGAGAACAGCAGTACCGTCTGAATCAGTACTGTTACAAGATTTTGCCAATAATTACTACTTTACTTCCAAGATGAAGCTCGAAAGCCAACAGAATAATTATCAGACAACAGTGCACTACTTCGCCATTCACTTTAAAGGGTGTAGTTCTGCTGTAGTTACCCATGATAATTTTTATTGCAATTGCCTAAAATACAATACACTTGCAGTTCATCTCTTTTAATTACACTTACTGCCGTCCTTAATGTTCCTCACACAGTAGTTCTAACCAAAGTGGATCCCGGAACTGCAACGCGACGTACATATAGGCCTTATATCGACTGCCGTGACATAGTCAGCCCGTGAAAAGCTTTGTGGACGAATCAATTACCTACCGCGTAGCAGTGTGAATATCTAAATGAACAACCGACCAGGTAGTGATCGGTGTTTCGTACCGCACCTAAAGCAAGGACTTACGTCTACACGTAAGTGGTCTCACATCCTCCCCCAATTAATATTCCTTTCCCCTTACATGACGCGTGCCTAACAACAACAACAATCTATAATCCCCGATCAAAATGAGGCTCCAGGCTGAAATATGGGGTATAGCTGGACCATATTAGATGACGCTTTTTTGTTAAAAAATTAAAGGTCCAAATTTTTAGCAACTAAGGGACCAAGTTCAAGCTTGTTGACCTCTACAGTTTCCCTCAGCAATGAACCTTTGATGTACATTGCTAGAAGGGACATGTAGTCAGATTTCAAACGCACTCAGATTTAGCTACCTACACCTAGGCAAAAGTTACGGCCGTCAGAGGGTGTAATTTTGCGTAAGGAACCTGAATTTTACAATAAATCGAAATTTGGATATTTCGGAACGCAATTGTTTCAAAACTATCACTCTGTTCGAGCGCTAACACTTGGCAGGATATGCACAGTGCAGCCAATGATAAAGCATAATCTTAACTCTTAAAATGTGTCTGAATGACCGAACACACACAAATTAAACAGAATAAGTACTCTACCCATGGCAAACCTAAATTTGAGTTTACAGAAAACACTGCATTATGGAGCCCTTGTTCGCCCTTTTTACATGCCGCAACCACAATGGCCGAAAATAGTGAATGAGACTACAGATCCAAACATCACGGAATGCACACAACTCGAATGTACGTAATATACATACACCAATCACACTATTTATCAAACAAACCCCGCAACGAATACGAAAGCAGTATTAAAAAGGGGATCTGCAGTCTGCTTGAGGTAGACACATTCATCAAACTTCTAATTCCCGTCATCCAGCTGGAATGCAGCCAAGTTCACTTTGAATAGATGATCCGAAGAAGAATAAGATGGATTTCTGTATTTGTTTTCCCTGGCACACGTACGACCGACATTAGATACCAGCGGAATATTTATGCACGTCGGGAAGCCAACATATCAGTTTCATTTTGCTGTAGGTTATGAAAGTGTTCGACTTGGTCACTTCCCCTGCAAACGCACCCAACCCATGCTGCTAAAAAGGTTCAATACATGTCACGTGTCTGCTCATGGGTTACATGAAGACATGCCACACGATAGGCTATTGCAGCAACAAGGAGTCCTGTCATTTATCTTAACACTTATAGGCCTGAATTCATCTAAGCAATATTTCACAAGACGTTCCAAGCACACCTCTCTCTTTTCCTACTGCTGAACTTCCTAATCCTCACTGCAGTATTATTTTGATTTTGTGAAGAAATTAACATTTAGGGGAAGATTTTGTACACCTTACATCCGAGGACGTGCCTTCAAAGCTGGGCATTGTCACGTCGCAAGTTCCGACTCACAAATAATATTCAAATAGAAGTGTGCTCATGGCTATCTCTGTACTAAATATCACACACACAGCTGCAATTGTTCATTCCTGCAGTAAATTCGAAAGCTAAAGAAAATTCTGGCATTCCTGCCAACTTGCTATTTTAGAGTCTACCAAAAAAAATGACCTAAACAAAGGTTGCATATCTTTCCAAGATCAGTAACCATATCATTTCATGACCCTGAAGTGACTGGCAATAATGTCGCTCTTATGTCAGAATGTACAGTGAACATTAGAACGTCTGTAAAATGTCTTCAGAGTGCAGCCTCGTTAAGCACAATGCAAATTAACTTAAACACTGTAACATCTGTACATTTGTACAATAGTTTAATGATATCACAAAAAATTAAGAGCAAATATGTGCTATTTTTATGTTTACAAACTGACATACTTAAAACCACCAACACTGAGTCATATCAAAATAAACTGCAGTCATTTTCTGTAATTCATGTGAAAATGCCACATTGCATTCTAAGAGTATACGTCTAAATATAAACCGTGTGCTCATCTGTTATAATTGGGGCTATATGAAGTCACAAATTTGGAAACTCTGGCCTGTTAACATATAAACACTGATTATCTCCTGCACTTCTGTATAACCCATGCCACATTGGACATGCCTTTATTGGTAACTAAAGTGACAACTTAAAAAATGCAGTTTTACACTTCTTGGATGTACAGTCTTGCCACAAAACTACACAATATAAAATCCCAAAAAATGATTTTTATAACTTCCACCCACAACATACACATATGGGTCTTATCTTGGTTTCTATGGCAACATGGGCTTCAGAAATGTAAGTACTTTACCACATCAGGAGATAATTTAAAGCTTGTGTACAAAATATTCAGAAACATAAAATATCTCAGCCATTAAAATCCTCACTCTGGACAGTTGATAATGTGTGAATCTTAACTACCACTAACTTTCCACAAAAGGGAGGTGAAGATCAATCAAATACTACATAAATTCCTTGTCACATGTAGCATATCAGTAGTTTAAATAAGTCAGTACTTTAAAGAACCACCACCCAACTGGAAAGTTAAAAGTATGGCACAATTGTAAGAATGATTACTCACAAACCTCTGAGTATGCATTACACGTTCACTACTTATTGCTAATACATTAGTATGGATTCAAAGCAAATGAAGATTGTGGAGTGAAAGTTATGATAATATGGCTGCCCATCATGTATGCTCTGACACCTGATCAGAATCTTAACTTACAAGAAGACATGTGGCACTACTATATGACCACACCCTTTATTCACAGAAATGCCACTTTGCACAGACACCTGCATAACTATAGTGACTAAATCTATGAACAAGTTTTTAAAACATTATATGCATTTTAATACTTATCTACACTGATCACATAGAGTGGGGTGCAAGTATGTGATGGTTTTCAGTAGACTATTCAGAGATATCAGACATCAAAAGAAGCAAAATGTTTTAAAGAATATCCAGCATAATGATTGCAGTTTAGTATACCACACTTTACTTTTTGAACATTATTTGTTCCAATGACCTCTATGACAGTTGAAGTATAAAGGACCAACTTGATGTCACTTGCTATTTTATTTCACTTCTTATGTGCTCAGCATGTTTCAGACATTAATATATCCATTATCAGGAGCGTGCCACTATTCTGTTTAATTACCACATTGGTCATATTGTTCTTGGTTCGATGTGTGTTGGAGTTTCGGTGTGGTTGGGTTGGAGTGGTATCCGTGTTGCAGGCTTTAGTGAAATAAAATAGCAAGTGACATCAAGTTGGTCTTTTATTCTTCAACAGCACAATGATGCACGGTCCAATAAACATAAGATTCACGTAAGACCTCTATGACATTTGTTACAACTATATAAACACCGTAAGGAAGCTTCTCAATAGCAATGTAGCATACAATTTACAATATGTAATATTTAATGTAAAACAAGATTGTTTCTGTTGAATTAATAATGCTAAACACGTTCATGACTATAAAGATAAGCTCTACAGCACACAAATGCAATGTTACTTGACAATCCATGTTTTGGTATTATTCAAAATATTTTAGAAATAAACCACTGCTACCTACTCAGTAACTGCAATTATTGTTACATTTCTAGTTTCCACATGTCTCCTGCATAAGGAATGTCCTCTCCCTTATCCAAGATGTAGGCCTACAGTTTTTCAGACATTTCACAATGGAAATGGATTCACTGTATTGTGTAGTGTGGAGTGCAGGGTTATGTCTACTATTGGTACTTACATTTGTGATTAATTCTTCTTTCACAACTTGCCATAAAAGTTGTAAATATGTATCACTGTGATAATCTTCTATACTCTAACATAACCTGATATGTACTCATGCAGTTGGTATGAAACCTTGCAAGTGAGGGACCAGCAAACCATGAACAGAATCCCTCATTCCTGCAAATGGTATTGTGTGAACCATGGATGGAATTTCACTAAAGCGTGCTACAAAATGACCTTTGCTCAAGGCTTACATGTATTGTCATTTGTGATAAGTTGAAGTTAAATTAAACTAACAATACAAAGAATCTTTAAAGTTTAAAATATATGCTGTCTGTCCCTAGTACTGGTATGTCATAGTTTACATCCTTAAACTGTTTCATGCAATGTCACAAATTCCTGCTCAACCACCCACAGTTTACTTCACTGTAAAAGTATATGAATTGAAGCTTCTTAGTGAGCCTCTCACGAACATGAAGACAGGCAGAAGTATCTGATGTTAATACCATCAAGCTGGACCAACACGCAATACGTTTGCTACAGAGCTGCACTGTGTAGAAAACTTGTTGCATAAGGAAAAAGAAATACGCAGGCCCCACAAAAAGAGGCCACTACACTCTAACCTGCTACCAGATTCAGGGCACTTTTTACACATAAAAGCCCACACAAACCTATCAAATTCTAACATAAAATATGGGGGGGGGGGAGGCAAAAAATTTATGGGAAGTGCAAGGCAGGAGATCTGAGAAGAGGAAGCTGTGCATACTGACAGGAATGGAGCAGAGGTGTAACATGGGAAGCAGTACATCCAGGCCTTGTCAGTGCTGATACAATGACTAGCTACTAATTTTAATTCAAAAGTGAGGTAATTAGCCCCCAAGTATGTTTTATTACTGTCACTTTAATAAAGTCAGTTCAGGCAGTAGTCAGTGTGAGTTACAGAGGTTGCATGACCCAGGAAATGTCATTCCCTTCTTGGTGGAGCCAAGCAACCCTCCTCTCCTCCACTGTGTTCAGACAAGCTTTGGGGCACACACTGCCTATTCAGTTGGTAGTACTGTGGGTTCTTTCCTGGTATTGGGGGATAAAGCAGTTAAGGTGTGAAGGTGACAATTCACCTCCATCTAGTGCTGAGGCGAAGAATGAGTGAAGCTGTACCTCCAGTCCTCCATGTATCTTCAGGGTGTGTACAGGGACAACTTTACTTACATTTACATGAAAATTAATTGTGTGCTGCAGTTATGAGAAATGGCAGCTATTTATTATGAACATGAGAAAGCATCGCTTTATTAGGTATATATTTTGCAATCTGGAACTGATATTCATTCAAAACAGGTACTTCAGTTACTAGAGTGCGCATGTGGGTATGACAGACAGGATGGACAGAACCTACTCAAGACTCAGATGTAATGTAAATCACCTTTGCTCTTATCATAACACTGTCAAATTATTTTCTGAACTATGAAAAAACATCCTGAAAAAAGAACTCTCCCTTGTTACCAGATATTTTAAGTTCCCAGCACTGGTAACTAATTATATCTCAAATGTCCTTTCTCCTAACTCAAGTTTAACAATGTTACTTAAAGTAGCCAACATGGCTTACTTCAAACACTTGACTATAAGGGAAGGAAGAGTTCTTTTCACCTAAAGTTCAATACCTGTTCCAGGATAAATTTAAGAAGCCTTCTAAGATGCCAGGTAAGTAGTGTCAAGTTATACACCACGTGTCAAACTATTTTTGCAATTTTGCTTCAATACAACAAAGAAGAAACTGCTCCATATCATGAAGATGGTTTGGCAGTACTTGTAGAGCAAAGGTCAAGCAATACTGGCACAGAATATCCCCCCCCCGTTACACGCAGCAAATTTTTATATTCCTCCACAAAGCAGCAGAGAAGTCAAAGTTCATAATGCTCAAAACAGATGGAAGCAGGTGTAAATGCATTCTGACAGTTAATTTGGGAGGTTCATATTTTGAAAGATTACACACATAATGATGAGGGCATTACATCATACTGCAGATGCCCAATGCATTATGGACTCAGCAGCACTGTTCTATTTACAGTTCTTTTATTCCAAGAAGTGACCAGGATCCAATCCACATAAAACAATCAGTAAGCACTTGCAAAGTAATTTTACACACAGGTACTGTTGCCAATATTTCATGAAACTTACTACCAGCTACCAATGCTCAGCAAGAATGCACAAAATTTACCGTCAATAAATAATGGCAAGTGTTCTGTTCTCATGTGAATATAAAACAGAAGAATAACCCTAGCAGTGTCTTGTCAGTGGCCCACTCTACAGGGCTGACAGAATTTCATTATCATGTGGCACCACAGCACCATGCCATGAACACAATGAACACCTAGGAGGGAGATTAAGAACCTCCATGCATTCTCAACTTGACACTATGAGTTGGACAGGAATGATTAGTTTCACACTCCCAACAGCTTTACCCCAAAGGACAGAGTCCAAAATACCCTTTCTACAGGGGCCAGTGAACCCCATACTCAGTGTGGACACTGTGGTGAAAATAAAAACCTCCATTTCTGGTTATTAAAGCCCCAGACATGATTATCAAACCCCCCACCAGTCACTACTGACTCAGCTATCACACCTGACTATACTGTAGGTGGACTTATGGTGTCTCAAGCTGCTGTGCAAAGACACCCCTTTATTCATGAAGTGTAGTGGCTTAATAGCAAGTATGTGAGCACCACTATTGGTTTTCACTAACATGTGTGATCTTGCTTCATACTTCAAATACAAGAAGTTTTTCCTCTACTGAAAAAGTATAAAACATGTTTACCTATCCTACAACACTGTCATCACTTTTCCACAAAACAAACAATATGTGCAGAATTTCAAACTGTTGCTCCAGCAATGGAGCTGGTATAGTAACCAGAATATTGGCTGGAAAATTGAGTAATTACAGTTCAATTCAGGTGCAGGGCAAGATATTTTCCACTTCTCAAAAATCTCCTGTGTTGTGTTGGAATCACCAAGCCTCCTATTCAACAGGTACTGAACACTCTTTCCTTACAGATAAAATGGGCAGAGTATGAAATTGAACCCTCACCTCAGTCTAATACCGAGTTAAGAATGAGTAGTGATACACACTCATTACCCCATACTCTTTCATGGCGTGCAGAGGGAAATTAATCTTTTTTTTTAATACAGTAATATGATCTTTCGAATTTAAAACAGTTTTGCACCACTTATACATTCTTAAATACGGTGTATTAGTTTACCTTTCCTGAAGTCAGTACATACATTTTCCAGCTTCCAATAAAGACGTGAATTATATTTAAACCGATACAAGATAAACATATCCTACACAGCTGCATCCCTATATTTATATCCCTACAATGCTTCGATGTTTATAAGTGTACTTTCCTCAGCACTCCAAAACTATTATTAGTCAAAGAGAAGCATTAATACGACTGAACATGTTGACATAATCATGACACAGATAGGGCAATAATTTCACATTCCAAGTAATGGAAACCATACAGACCTATAGAGGCCAACACAAACAGTGACCGTATGTGATCATTGCAAGAAAAGCATTCACTGAATAACATTTGTGGATGACACTACAGGAGCACATACAAATGAAACAAGAAACCTCAGACATATACAGATAACATTAAATCTGCATAACAGAACATCAGAGTACATCCTGTACTTTGCAGATTACACATTCTGGAAAAAATCTGATGCAGAAAATAATGGCTTATTTTATAAGTTAACTGAGGTCATCACAAGAATAAACTGGAGCATAATGCTGGAAGATGAACATGAAAGTGATGCAAACTACAGCCTAATCTTACTGCTATAAATATCTTTGTTAACTTGTAAGCTTATCAATAAAGTAAAACCTGAAAGTCTGAGCTGTCATAAAACTGAAGTAGGAAAGGCTAACCTCCATGAGTATCTGTCAAAGAAATGCAACTACAAAGCCTTCCTTTGGTGCAATAAATAATGTGATTGAAGGTGAATTAGCATCAACAGAATGTAATCTGAAAGCCTAAAGTGCCAGTCACTAAAATGAAAACTCCAAGCCCAACCTTTGTGGATTACAAGGCTTTCACTTTTCATTACACCTCAAAGACTATGGCTGGTTGATTAAATGTCCGTAGTTTTGTCATATACCTTCCATACTATGCCTTGACTTTCTAACAGTCTTGTGTTAGCAATGTCTTATTTAACACATCTGAAATGTATAAGCTATGAGTAGTACCAAAAACAGTAAGGGCTGTATTTATTATCCTGTACAATATAATCTTTACGAATATATATTGTTCTGGATAACAAATAATATTTCAAGGTGTCAATTAACATTTGTAAAAACTTACGTCCCACAATAATAAATGGTGCCCTTCTTCTACACTATAATGCACTTATGTGTAGTACACCACCTTGGAAACATTTGCTGTAAATAGTACATTCAGAGCACAAAGTTGTGTTCAAATTATTGAAACTCACCATTTGGTCCATATTTCTCCTGATTCCTCTTCACTTGATCGAGTGTTAGACCTCTTTCTGGGTCCACAGAAAAATAATTTACAACCTCATCCACAGTTTTTATGTGGCCGTCTTCCATTCTGTACTGGGTGCACTTCTGCTTCTGTGATGGTCTTTAAAACCTTCTTCTAGTGTTCATTAACAACCTCCCACCAACAGACGACTCGGCACGTTCTGTAAGCCATGTAATATAAATATAATTATTACGGTACCATGTTGCAGAAATCAAACTTTCATAGAATTTGAGGTTAGGAAATATAACCTACTTCAAATTAAAAGAAAAAGCATGAATTTCAATCAAAAATCTTGTAAGTACGCATTACTCAAAAACACTAGTGCTAAAACTTCAAAGAGATTTACAATCAACTTAGAGAAAAGTAACAAAGCACGTCATACATAAACCAATCACATGGCTGTATTATCGAGTCCCTTGTACGTTAACTAACGCAATATTACCTACCGAAATTTACCGACTTCTCACTTTTCTGATACATCCAACAAACTTAAAGGTCCTTAGACAAGACATTACACATACAGAATATTATGTTTTTCAACACATTTATAAATCCCAGTCAACGAACTTCTATTCTAATAGTGTTCAGCCGAAACTCGCACTTTACGTGTACGTAACTACAGTTCAATGAATCGCATGTATTACATTAATATGCAGTTACTAAAAACACACATATACGACTACCAACCGGAAATGATAACACGAAACTCACCGTCGAAACTCCTTTGCATTAGGTTGGAGATCGGAAGATGTACAGGGAAAGAAATCGAGTTTGCAAAAAATAAAAATAAACTTCAAACGACACTAATCAGAACACCATAAACACGAACACATACACACACACAATATAAGCTAACAGAAAATATCATACTCTAAACACAACGAAACTACGAAAACTATTCAACGCAGGCATCATTTTACACGAACTCGATCGTGCCCTTGTTGTGTAGGCCTACTAAACCTGTTCTGCTCTGCGCAGCGACACTACGTGGTAGCTTTTCGTACTACTTTCCGGAACGGAAAAGTTAGTAATGAGTGATATTTATTCCGAACTCACACGCAAATCACGTTAAATGATGTCAGTTTATTGTGTAACATTTTATTTCCCAGTACTTATACCTATACTGATGTAGCAAACGCTGGATACCAAAGAAACACGTTTTTGTCATGTGTACGAAAGTGATTGGTTAGATAAGATCACGTGGCCAACCAGGCTGCCTGGCATTACGTGCAGAAACAACCGCAAAATACAAATACATTTCGAATTTCTCATCTGCAAAAACTGAATTGTGTCCGTTAACCGGCTTTACTCTTATTAGTTCTAACACTACACTATTATCAAACACGTGTTATAGAATAAAAACAGCCAACTCAATTATACAACTAGGGTTATAGCCGACCACACTTTCAGCACAGAATACTTGCAAGGAATCTCGCAGGTCATGGGTTCCCAAATTTTAAGTTTTTATGTATCACCAATACTTTTGCATTTAAATAAAAAACTAAAATTGCAATGACTGGTTGACAGGGGGATGATTTAAATGGTGTTACCAGCAATGCTGTGTTAGTACATGTAAGTAGCTTATGTTTTATTTACTGTTTAAAAATTTTCTTTATTTCTGTGTTTCGATTTTCATTAAGTCCGCGTACCAGTCAACATTGGTTGGCGTATCAGTAGTGAGACGCGTACCACAGTTTGAGAAAACATACTCTAGGCAGATTGCGACTTCTGTGATGACTTAGCGTAATCGAATACGGGTATACGTTTCAGAGGGTCCTGCTGACTGCAATGTCGGCGTAGTACATGGAGGCAGTACGCTCCTTAGAAACTTTAGTACCTAACGATTCAAATTCAGACGGCCATCATTCTAATAAACCATTTCGCGAGAATCTCAAATTTCAAAAAAGGAAACATCCAACCGATTTTGCAACAATAGTGAGAATAAGCTTCATGTCACCAGAGTTTAAATGGATCTTTAGCACTCTCTTTTCTTGCCAGAGATAAGGCAAATCATTCACGATCCAACCTATATTTTCTACGGATAAAAATATATTTGGGTCTTAAAGTTTCCCATATCGATTGTGTGGCAGCTGCAGATACTGACTGAGGTATCTGCAGTTGACCTTGGTAGTTGGTGCTGGAAAGAGTCGAACGTCTCTTCTTTGTGACCAGCAATTGAGGTATTTCACTTAAAACTAAAATGGGTTGAAATTTAATTGTGTTTTGTGCGTGAGATATAATCCAGATTTTTTTGTAGTATTCTGTATGGTTAGAGTCGTACATAAATTTGACTTTAGGATTGTTATAAACGAAACACCTAACAATGGTGACCAGTGGAAAGAATGTCATGCAGTGTCAGAAACTCATGTTTTTGGCAGGATCTGCATATTTTCTCCCAACGGTCATTACCAGTATTAAGGGAACCTACTACTTGTGCACATCAGTTTTAGAGCGTCGAGAGTACAGCCTACTGCCACCTCACGGAACACTATTGTCAGGGAACAAAGGTAACTGCTTATTGGATGAGAAGATCAAAATATTGCCCGCACAAATTATCTGTGTGTAATCTAGTATTTGTTGGTTACGAAGAACGTCACTGCAGTTCAAGCAGTTGATCTGTTTCGATTGATTTTGGAAGCCGAAATGGCAGGGAGAAAATAATCTCATTAATGAAAAGCAGAACAAGACCCGCAATAACGAAAAATGCACCATAACACAGACTGCTGGAAGTTGCTGTAATCCTGTAACGCCATACTTATAATAAGAAGCAACAAGCGAAAAGCAGTGTAACCTTACAAGTTTGAAATTGATTAGTGATTTAAAGTTTAAATATGGAGGCGCCAAGCTCCCCCGAAACTTCTGTAACTACCGACAGCTACGGCGCCATTTCCCGGAAGATTTGTATGAGAGAAGACCTTTGCCCACAAACTAAATAATTTGAGTACAGTGGAATTTGTGTAAGTGGAAACAATTCCGTGATGAGGATAAGGCACTGCCATGAAAACAGAGGCACGATGGAACGAACAACTGATAATGTTATTACTATTGGTGTATTTTTGAGAATACAACCAAATACCCTAACACAAGTCTGTAGCAGATCGCTGTGTTGGGAGTCCTGTGAAGTATTTCCGGTGCTAGACCGTTCAGCACACACAAAAAAAGCAAACAATGAGATACATAATTTATATGAAATATGCATACCTGTTCATAAGTCGTGTGATGTATGCAAGCGTGAATATTTTGAAAGGACGCTTTCAATAAGTAAATCTAGAACCTATTCCCTTTCTGCTATTTCTGTATTTCTGAAGTGAGCGTGACGTAACACACATTATCTAACAGCAGCACAAATACGCATTTACAACCTGTGGCTTGCCCAAATTACATAGCAGCTAAGCTAAGGTTAGTTAGTTGCCCCGGGCAACAGGGACTCTGCCAAATGGCTGCTCAGTCGCAGCGGACACTTTTAGCCGGCCAGGGATGACTTTCTTAATTATTTTGGCAAGAGTTAGCAAGCATGAAGCTAAGACATCGCTATGGGCCAAGAAAAGGTAGGACGGGGGATTGGGAAGGGTACAAAGGTGAACACTGCGTACCGCTTCGAGATGACAAATTCACGAAACCTGGCCAAAGAGATCTCAAATGATTGCTCTACTGGGCTAATATAGACCACGCCAAATAAAGAGACTTTTGGTAAACAGAGCCTTTAAAAGAAAATGCAGCTATCTCCCTATCACAATCATTTTTTTTTTAATGTAATTGAGCCCAATGGAAGGATGAAGACTCTGCCATACCGGCAACGAGTGAGAATCATGTCTAACAACACGCGTGTTTGTAGAGGCCAATGAATTGTCCAATACTACTTGCATTTTTTTTTTGAATTATTGCCATACAAAATAAACACAATGTATATTTTAGTGTTATAATTTAAGAGGCATCAACTTAAAGTGGTTATTTCGCAAACGTCTGAAGAACTAGTTACTTTTCTAAAGTTCTTTATCGCAGGCACCACGAGGCAGAACAAAGCCAGTACTGTACCTCCATACTTCGTAACTATCAGGAACGTTTTTCGTGTTTCTTTCGCAAGATACCATGAAGCATCATTCTTTGACGCCAGGTCATGCGAACTGAGTGGCCACACAGTGGAATGTTCGGATTTGGATTAACGCAAATCCAGAATATAAATACAGAGGCGGGAGGGGAAATGAGCCGAATATAGCATTTCTTTTGGACATTTTATGCTTATAATAAGTAACATGTTCAAATTTTTAGTGGGGGCAGAAAAAGATCTTCCAGATTCTACTCGTACTTTATACTGAAACGTTTATAAAGACATTCTTCAGCAGCGTACAGTTCTCGGTAAAGAATATATTAACACGTCAGTTTTCTATTAAATACATAGGGTGACTTAATAAGATATAGTCAGCGTTCTCGCATTATAACCTACAGTCTTACGTTTTTACTGGACATGGAGATCATAAAGTAGTCTTCATGCACCCAACCATAGCACTTAAACACTGGGTTTATTTCTTCCCATGCTTATCAAGCGAGAAACGTTCTATGAACCATAAGCACGCTACATGCCTATGTCACCATCAGAGTCATCAGTTTCAAATCAAGTTTCTCTTTCTGAGCCACTATATGCCTCTTGCAATACACATTATTATTTTTTGAAGATTTTTATTCTAGGAGATACTACAGCAAAGAAATACACGACATTTTTACTTGTAAATAATAATTCCAGATTAGGATCGCCTTTAAAAACCAAAACATACTGTATACTATATTTCACTTTATGAGAATTTAACAAATGCAAGTCAATTAAAGATATCAGTTCAGTTGGAGACACAAGAATTGATTCAAATACAGCTTTCTCAAAAAATTCATGACTGAAAACTATCGAAAACTGTTTCACGCACCCTTCCCGATAAAACACAGCTTCCTATTGCTCAGATGCTCTTCCAAGTTCCAAGGATTAGGTCAGATTATTACTACCATATTTCAGCATTTACTGTGGCAAAAACTGAAGTGGCTCATATTAGGATACTACATCGTCATAGGTTCCTTACATTGTGTACACTAGAACTGCGCAATGAAAGACATGAACTTGCATGTAAGTGTCAATACAAACACCGCAAAATTTCAGTTGTTCCCCTATGTTATGTCGCATCAGACAGATCATTTTTAAAAGCACCCAGTAGCTTAGTTTTAAAAGCACACGGCAGTAACAGACGGTCAGAAGTTACGATTGGAATAAACTACTTCTCCAAGACAAGAGAAAACAGTCCGTTCAAACTTAGGTTCAAGTTGCGTAAATCACGAGTCTGCGGAAGAGTGTACTATAATAACTGTAAGCTGAAATTATCCAAATCTCTCACAAACTGTACACAAGTTGCTCTGCCATGTTATGTAAGTCAAATTATACGAAAAACGCCCGTGGGATATTAGCTTTGTCACACATAAGCCTAATGGTATTGAAGTGTGTTTTTCTAAGTACAGGTAACAGGATGATTATATCTACAGTAGCAACAACGAACCACCGGAGCGCAAGAAGAGTATAAAGTGCAATTAAAAAGCAATTAATATAGCTTATAATTGCATGATATAACAGGTAGAAGTAAGCAATAGTCGGCCTACAGTTAAGTTCGTTTGCATTCTTGACTCATATTCAACATAAAAACCCATTAAATTAAATTATGTATTAAGTAGCTTTACGTAGGAAGGCCTAACGTTTATTTTATACCTACACACTATATTTATTTGTTTTTGTAATTGTAGATTGCAGACAGGAAAAGGTATGCTCTCCGCGAGATATAAGACCTACAATTTCTGCTACCATATTAATTTCTGAAGCACAAGACCGACAACTGGTGGAAGCATTCTTATTTCATTTACATTGAACACGCTCCCTGTAACACAACTTGCATTTGACGTTATTAGTATCTAGGTATTCGAAAATGGATTACGGACTTCGATAGAACTAATTCTCACTCCTAAGCGACAGGTTCATTACAACAACAAGTACCTTCTAACGTCACAGTTCGCATCTTGCCATAGTAAAACACGGCTTATTCAGAAGTTCAATGTTAGGGAAGATGCGACATCATGAGTAGGTATTTTATACCCTGAAATACACTTGTATAACATTCCTGAAAAACAGTGGTTTAGAGCAAGAAACGTTCATGAAAAATATTTAAAGTGTTAAGTCCCATATCTTTTTACTAAAGCAGTTGTCGATATAATATATATTTAAGAGATAATCATAAAAATTAACATTTTAAATTCCCGTGGTAATTAGCCGAAGCATATAGCTCACGGCAATTTATCGTAACCGACACAATTCGTCGAACTGAGACTCCCGCATTCCTAGACAGTTGGGTTAAAGACACACCTTCTGTCAAAATGTTGACTCAAAAAATAAAAAGAAGATAGGTGCTAATTATCTGACCAAACCCAACATAAAGACCTTGTACAATAGTCTTTTATACACCAGGTAGATGTCGGATACTCAGAATGAAATATAAATTAAGAAAGGCCTCTCTTTACATTGTTATGAATTATTACAATAGTATTCCACAAAATTTAACCTTATTATTGCGTTCTTGGAATAATAGTGTTATAATTCATAACTTTGTAAAGAGAGGCCTCTCTCCCTTTATATTTCTTTCTGTGTATCCGACATCTACAGGATGACGGCTGATCCGGATAGCCGAGACATATTCTAGTGTATGATATAAGATTATTGTACTAGATCTACATGTTGTGTTGGGTCGGATAATTAGCGCCTAATTGAGAAATACACAACGGGACGATGTCAGCCAAGAAAAAATAACTTTTCCTTATATTTTCACAAAAAAAAAAAATCTTAACTGTTGGTCAGATGGGGTTGGTCAAGTTAATCTCTATCGGTGTATGACGTCATACTGCTATTTCATGAGCAACAAACTGCAAGATGAAGAAACTCTGCACTGTGACACAGTGTACCCGTTTAACATGATTATCACAATAAATAGTGGTTACTGCCAGCCATCTTTATGATGGAAACAGGCTGTGTTCACTCTGATGTTTGTTTGTTTTTGGCGCGACAACCCTCAGTGGGCCAGGGCCTCCCCATTAACGAAGTTTCTAGATCACACACAACGACGCGCCACAGTCGGTAGGACTCCTCTGGACGAGTGATCAGCCCGTCGCAGAGACCTCTACCTGACAACACACAACTCTCACAATAGACAAACATCCATGCCCCGGTGTGATTCGAACCCACGATCTCAGCAGGCGAGCGGCCGCAGACCTACGCCTTAGACTGCGCGGCCACTGGGTCCGGCTAACTCTGAGGTACCAAATGAAATTTGTATTAATTTAGATGACTGTTAGTCTTTAAAGGGCTAGCTGGCGTCCTTCTAGTAGTCTCAAACCAGAGGTCAAAATCATCCCAAATTTAGCGTCTTATGAAACTACAAGGAGGTCTACAATCAAACTGTTCGTGAGATGGAAGGCAGACGCGATGTTATCTTAATGCATTATACTTTCTGCTGAGAAGCACACAGCAGACGGGGTTTTCTGAGTCTAGTTTTTCTCCTGCCTCTAGTATTACGATACAAATTCTAAACGTTGTGACAGTTTCCGCTTCTATCCCACAGGAATTAAGTGAGTATCTTGTCATAATAGGGCCCGAAGGTTTCCAATTTTCATGTTCAGGGGGAATACAGTTCTCAGCAGAACACTGACCGATGAAGAAACTGCCCAGCGGGCATACTACTAAGGTAAAGTTGTACATGTGCGTAATTAAACACTGTAACAAAGGCCGCGGATTGGTAGTACAACTCCACACACAATTCAAGTCGGCTCTAGATGGAGGTTATGAAGCTACACGGTGCAGCCACTTTATCTCCTAGAAAATACCCCGAGTGCTAATTGGAGAGAAGGCTGGACGAACCCCGAAGCCGGTCTAAATGCCGAGGAGAAGACAGAAATTTTCACATAATAGGAATCGAACACCAGTCGTCTAGGTCGTAACTCTATCAATATACTGAGGTACTCTGCTTTCTTGAGTAGCCAAGTTACACCAAATTACCAGCACCCCTATGGTGAGATGACGTATCCCGTGTTCTCATTATATAATGCGAATGTAGCCTTCACCCAACACACATTCGACCTCAAAGCCCAGAGCTCCAGAAACGTAGATATAACGCTATGTTATGAATTATTTAGAACATTTCATTAAGGTACGCAGTAATAACGTTCCTAAAATTCGGTGTTACTTCTGCACTGCCACTCCAAATCAGAATGCCCAGTTACATATTCTGGACGTTTCTAATGAGGACAATAATATGGAAGGCAAGAGGTTTACAAGAAAGTGCACAATATAGTCATCTGGGTTACACAACAATATAAAACATCAGCGTGCTTTGCACACAATAAGTACGGTATACTAGATACGATTCGTGTAAATAGCAGTGTAGCTACACTGTGAAATTAAATATTTATTAGACCCTGGAGAGACCAGTGAACCCAGTAATCACTTACATAACAACGTTTGGAGGAAAGTCCTATGCATACAAAGTTTCTTTTTCTGTTTTGTATACTTTTTAACCTTCCCAAAGTGCCTCAACATTCCGCACACAAAGTACGACTTACATGGCTCAGAAACGCTGGTCTTTCTGATCTAGATTTAAGACTACTGGACATGTCCCTTTACATTTTTGTCAGGGATTCGGCGGTTTTTCGTCGACCTCTCACCGCGGAGGTCCGGGTTCGATCCTAGACGATTCTACATGAACTTTGTGGTAGAAAAAGTGGCACTAGGACAGAATTTTCTCCGTGTGCTTCGGTTGCGGCATCAGTAACATTCCACCAATGTTCCATACTCATACTTCGATCGTCTACCAACGACGCTATATCATCTTGGCAACTGGCAGCGTCGGTAAGCGAAATATTTCTCTCTCTCTCTCTTCTCTCCTAAACAGTTAAACCAATAGACTCATGGTTTTTCAGCAGTAGAGATTATATTAGCGTGTAAAAATATGGGCGTAATAAGTTTACATGAATAGAGGGCACGTTTCCTGTGGTAATATAAATATTCTTTTCATTTATTATACAAAGTAGTTAATTTAAGTAGTCCTTAAGCATTCAGGTTACAATCCCACCCCTCTGGTGACCGAAGTCATATCCCTGTAAAAAATTATCCCAGACTCTATTACGAATATCTGACATAAACCCTATTCTACAGGTTATTATTAAGCCAAAGTACTGCCATATAGTATAATAGATGTTGGCAACCTACAAGACTATACAGTGCCATAACTCTGATGATAACAACACAAATAATAGCTGTCATGACAAACTCTAATTCTCGACCCTTGAAGATGGGATCGATAGTTTGTTCCGAAACGTCGGGAAGAAATTACAACTACTTGCTGAGTAGTAACACAAAAGAGCGCAGTTCTCTCTAAATTCATGCATTTTCGAAGAGACAGAACAAAAATAACCAAAAAAATACTGCCGCACAGAAATGGGTTGAAAAGAAAAATTATAAATGTAATAGGGGATACAAGGCACAGCCTCGCTTTTTCTGTTGCGTAGAAGGTAGATACTGTAAATAAATTAGTCCCATTACAGGCCCGAGGTGCCCAGAGGGTTCCAGGAAGTTAAGGTTCCCAGATTACGTGACAATGGCCCAGGACGGTGGTAAGGTTGTCAGCCTTACGCACCGGCTGCTTTTACCCCCAGGAAATACTCCTGGTACTCATTTCTGTTAGAGGCTGAGTCGACCCCAGGGCAGTAGTGCGATCAGAAGGATTATGTCAATGAAAAATTCCAATGACGCCATCTGGAATCGAACCAGCGAACTTCCGATTTGTAGCTCAGTACATTAACCATTCTGCAACCGCGGTCCCCCAGGTAGACACTGTAGCTTCGTTTAAAGCTTAAAGCTCCGTCTCTGTGTTTACCCGAATAACTGTGAACTGCCAGAAACCAGCACGTTGTCATGATTATAAAAGAGTCATTAAAATGATTAGGCCCTACTATGTCATTCCTTCGCACTGATGTTAGGTCTATGGTTATGTCCATTTTAACTTCACCTATCTGAGTTGTCATACTTATTACAGAAAAGCTGCTTTGGGTTTGGGGAAAAGGACCAGGCCTCTGGTCTGTTCACAGTCAAAATTAATTTTGGGACAAATCTTGTAGACATCTGTGGCAGGACTGCTTGGTCTGGACTGCCCACAGACAGGCAACGAAACACAACGTTGGAATATACTGTCACAATTCTGGTGTCAGCGGGATTCAAACAGGTACCAGAGGGTCACGACCGAGCGCCTTAAACCGCATCGCCGCTACAATCGACGCTGTTCATTTTCATTCTATAGCGGAATTTAGACGACATTTCACCAGTCATCCGGTGCCAGGCAGTATATGTGCAGTGAAATAAACAATTCAGTGTCTATTTGTGGATCATAAACTGCGGTCTCCGGAATAGCTCCAGAGGGATTTCAAATGAATACAACCCCCATTTAAATTATATCCAGTATACTAAAATGTATAATTAACCGCTGAATTCAAATATGATTTAAAATTAGGCAGAAAATTATGAATGTTTTTTTTTTATACAATGCCCCACATGTCCTTGACGGACTTCGTGGTCTTCCCTCCTGGGCATGGCAGAAGTGTAACCGACTTCTGAGGTTGGGACGCTCATGAGGCGCGGTTACGTTGTCCCGATGATGTGAGTGGTGATATAGGAGGATGTAGT
>Ga0123357_10001910_pt1 | contig 22672 bp, 11 predicted proteins | sample TergutEmb28metaG_FD_89873 | JGI IMG/M metagenome (GOLD analysis project Ga0123357, IMG submission 89873) | Embiratermes neotenicus P4 segment gut microbial communities from Petit-Saut dam, French Guiana - Emb289 P4 | ecosystem: Host-associated > Arthropoda: Insects > Digestive system > Gut ... | reverse complement strand
TGTCCCTGGAGTGTTAGATAAGTTAAGTGAGCAATATAGATGAGTGCATTTTGTGTTTGAATTCGTTGTATAGCAGAGCAGTTTGCCAGATTCCTAACAGTCTAAATTTGGGTGAAATCTGGCGGGTGGCAGCATAGAAATTAGTGACTTCGGCGCTGACGTTGTAGCCGCGCCCTTTAAATTATAGTGTCTTCACGGAACGGGTACGGTTAGGTCAGAGTACCCTCTCGGGAGGCATTACAATTATTTCGATACAATATAATTTAAGAAATTCCGGACGAAGTGGACGCTTCATTGAGTCTTGTTACATGCACTTTTCCTCCTTCCAGTTGTGAACAGAACCTCCCAACTTGACATACGCTTTATCTACACAATAAGGTTACAGCGCGAGATTAAGGCCGAATAGGGCGCCGCAAGATACTGCATGTGGAGGTCTTTAACTCCAGTTCACGACTACGCGGACATCCAAAGGGCACAAACAGTCACACACAGTCCACATGGTCACTGCCAATCTGCAGGAGCAATCCGTCTCTTACCTGTTTCTGTTCTGTCACCTTAAACTTTCTTGTGTCCATCACAGTCGGTCGTTATGAGAGCTAAATGGGCCTGTAAGTGTCACGAGAGAGAAAAAAAAATCTTTATTTTAGCCTTCTCTTCTTTCTACAGACAACAGATGGGTTTTGCAGATTTGTTTTGTGCGATGTGACACCGTGTAGTCTGGTTGATAATCACAATTGTTTCGAAGACGCCTTCTTCTTTCGTTTTCATGGCAGAAGAATAAACTGAAAGGGGAAATACCAGTCGGTGGTATAGGAATTGTTCTAAGAGCGAGTCAATGGAAGAGGCGTATCATCCTAAGAAACGGCGCCTCTATGCCGAACTACACGTCATCACATCTCGGTAGGTTCATGATGTCACTATGCTGTCGCTGTAGGACCGTGATCGCCAATTTGGTCTTCTGAAACACTATATTGGTTTTCACAAAGCTAAATATGTAGAAGGCACCCCATCGCCGTATTTTATAAATTCCTACGATCATATATAAACAACATGGTGGAAATACGAATTTCAGATATGATAGCGACACCAGTGACCCTGAATTTTGGGTCCTGCGATGAGGTATCAAAATAGATACGTTTAGAATATCGAACGTCTCTTTAAAGGACGTAAAACACCAAATCACACGGTTGCGTTGTCTATAGCCTAATCTCTATTCAGACTGCGTGTCTTGTACCATTACCGGAAATATACGTGAATTTTAACGCGAGGCTGTATTCCACACAGGATAGTAATTTTCGCTTGCAAAATAGTGTCTAGATCACCGGGTCATTATTACTGTCAGTTAAGTCGCCGAGAAGCAAGGCGACATCATTAGATGAGCAGGAATGGGGCAGCGGAAATTTCTACGAATACACAGTCCCGCATGTGGGACACAATAGACAGAGATTTATTTACGAGTTCAGTACCTTTATTTGTAATGAAATAATTGTCTATGAAGAAGTGAATTCCTCAAGCTACTAAATACATACAGCTTGTAAGATATTTGTTATTCTCACAGATGTAAGACACGGCCATCTGCGATGTGTCGTAATGTGGGTACCGAAGTTTCGGGAGAGCTTTCTCCCTTTTGGAGGAACTTGGTTTCTTAATTTTCAGAGGAAATGCTTTTATACCTGAAAAAATGCGTGCAGCAGGTTCTTCCGAAAAGATGATGACCATGTAAAGGCGACATACGAGTATGTGAGCAAACAGTAGCAGTAATTTGATGTTTGCTGGACCGTGCATCATTGTGATAGTTGGTTTCTATTCTTCAGTAGCAGTAATATTTTGTGACTGGGCGCAACATGTACCATGCATGGTGTAGAATGCAGCTGCATACAACATTTCTGTTACAATTAGACGGAGTTGACCAATAATACTCTTATATTCCGTGAGCTTCCTTTGTGAGGTCACTTTGCTGTTAATCACATCCGAATTATGATCCTGCTCCGTGAGCTTAATTCATGAGGTCATTGTGCTATTAACGGCAGAACACGTACTTTACTTTATGAGCATTGACAGACTGTTTAGATAAGACTGCTATTTTGTAATCGTTACGTTAATGAACTTTTTCTGTTCAGCCGGAAGATATTTTATGAGATTGGTATAGATCCAACCGACTGGTGCTACACGCAAACTGCCAACCAATAATGTACACCTGAGTTACCTGTGTAATAGATAGAAGAAAGTTTGTAATCAGCCCACAAAATACATGGCCAACTAACTCCAGAGAAAACAGTCCTTCCTGAAAAGCTAGTCAAGGATTTTTCCACATTATCGGGAACCCGAAGTTTCATTGGCATTTTCACAACGTCCTGCTGCTGGTCACTAACACGAGTTCGATAAACCTAGTCCACGTCATCTCATCCTATTTCCTGAAGATACATATTATTATTATTATTATTATTCCATCCTTGCCTACGTCTTATAATCATTTTCCTTGCCTCCGGGTTGTCCAGAAAAACTCCATAAGCGTATATTTTTTTCTTCCATATGAACCTAAAACCGTCTTTATCTCATTCTCCTTGTTTGATCACTCTAATAACACTTGATGAAGGGCACAACTCACGACGATTTCTCCGTCTACCTATTTCTTTTACCTTCTAGCTTCAAATATTTTTCTTATCATCCTATTCTTAAGTATCTCCAGTATATGTTCTCTCTTAAACTTAAGATACTGAATTTCACACCCATAAAGAACAAATAAAAACTCGTGAATGGTAAGTTAGACGAAAATTAGTTGCAGAGAATAAATGTTTTGTGCTCCTCAGAATTTTGCTGCAGGGGAAAAATCCGAAGCAGAAAAAAGACAATTAGACCTGTTCCATTGATATGTCTTTATACCTGACGTTTAGAGCTTATAATTTTTATTGCTTGATGACTAGACTTAAGCCATAAATCATCTAAATACAGAAGTAAATGGGACCATGCTCTTAATTAAGCAACCAAAACACTAAGGCATATTAGAGAGTAAAGTTGTCACTGCACGGAATCTTAGTCTTCACCGTACCTCCTGAAATGAAGAAAATATTACTGCAATTCTTGCGCCACTAAAAGCCCATGCAGTATTTTATAGTGTCAGATTTCGACATACTTTCTTGCATTTTGCACACATTTCTGTAACGTGAAAGAAAATGACTCAACATTTTTCAAGATAATACTTCATATACATTGAAATGGTTTTATACATTTATAATGTATTATTACTGGGAAAGGAGAGATGTCCTTTATATGCAGTATACAATGTTTCCTGTATCAGCGTTTATAAAATGCCTGAAGAAAGCTCGTAATTACAGCCGAAACATATAGCCGTGAATAAAGCTGATAAAACTAGGATTGTGTTTGACTGATTTAATACATATATTTGCAAAGACTCAACACTTTTGCTTAGATGAAAAGGAGGAATAATTTTAAATGTATCGTAATCTGTTTCTCCATTTCATCAGATAATTTTGGTTTCATTTGGTAGACTTCGTCTTTGGCCACCTCCAAAAAGGGGCATAAACGGGAACCATTGTGTTGGTCCTCGACTCCCAATCCAACGATCATAAAAATGTTTGTTAAGCTAGACACGAATAGAAATGTTAAAATATGGAGTAAACCTTAATAATTGTCTCATTGAGAAACGAAGGGCAACACAAAATTCTCAAGCATATTCAAGTAATAGCTACCATTCACGGGCTTATTATTGGCTTACAATCACGTTTCAGCCGCTTTATAGATGTGTGAAGTGCCTCTGATGCTATAGGAAACTGGTGTGTCGCAGATTCGGTCTGGATGACGACTAGAGGAGGAAAATCTATACCTGCCGCGAAGTGACCCTCAGTTCCTCGTCCGTAGAGCCTGTGTCCTTGTCACTGCAATGAGGGATGATTATTTTTTAATCAAGTTTTTAAAATTTTATTTACTTTTAGTGAATCACACTGCTGATAGCTGAAACTATATAGCTTTGATTGACAGTATGTTTAGTGTCTGAAATATTTTAAATCTCAAAGGTAATTTGTGAAGCCTAACACGAAGAACTTCTCAGAAGGAGCCTAGAGGAGAAAAAGAAAGAAAGAAAGTAAAAAGGAAAAGACTATCAGGCCCCCCGGTTTTCTTACCGCGTTTTCCAGGCATGATCTGTCGAACAGAATGCAGTGCTACTAATCACTCAACGTGTAGGTTGGGCGGAAAGAACAAAATTCAATTTAAAAGCTTCTTAACATGCAAGAATGAAACTGTTTGACGCACTATTTCAATAATTATGCCTCGCGAAGCCAAAGAGTTTCGCGAATTCAAATGACTGAAACCTAACAAGGAAATGTCACTTTAAACAATTCTTCAATTAATTTTGTTAGTTTGAATTTGTAACACTGTTTTCTCGCCTATACGCCTCTGTACCTTCCAATGCCTCCTACTGTATCCACCTCCAACATCGCCAAAGCAATGAAGACGAGTTATTTATCATCCCTGACGATGGGGTAGCAGGATGATACGAAAAATCATCTTATCTGAAGAATAAGAAATCGGATTCGTCTGAAATATTGATACACTTCCTGTAGGCCACTCGCAAACACGGTCGAGAAGAAAACTTCACATTTACAGCTTTGATATACTTAAATCGCACCCATAACTTAATATATCGTTAAGACTATAATGAGATACTTTAACTGACAAGATATTGATTTGCCAGTGTCTTTCGTAAATTACACTTATAAACACCCTGCAGGTTTAGGGTTCGAAGAAAATAACTCAAGAAAATTGATGAAAATTTAGTTTAGAAACTAAGAAGTTTACAGTGAATTTCAGGACGACGTCTTGATGCACTATGGCTCATTGTGTTCGATTAGTCCCTCCTTTGCTGTTAGGCAAATAGAAACCCGTTCCAACACATTTAGTTGTGATGTAGTTTGTGTTACTTGTTTGGGGAAAAGCCAAGACTTATCATAACCAGACCGGTTCCGCCGCAAAGAGGGTGTGGGTAGCACAAATATAAGGGACACATAGCAAATGAACATCACACACAGTCACACGTTACACATCTCTGTGGTTAACATTTAAGGATTCACAATGTTTCAGTACTGAGTGTGGAGGGGACATTATTTTATCTTGTTAAAAATAACGTTTAATTGCAAATTTTATTGTAACATTTAGGGTTCACCAGTGGTGGTTTGGTTAAGGAATCAAAAGATGTTTTGCCTGCCAGATATACGAGTATCTTCTAACTACACACACAGCTGCAGTTGCTCCTCATCAGCTTACTATGACTTAAAATATTAAGGCAATTATTTTACCCGACAACTCTCAGTAATCCGCTTCCTGTCGGCGTGATAAACTTACAAAACTTAGAAGTGCAATGAACAAACTATTTGTTGAACGTGATGTATGTCTGCGCGTCTAAAGAAATTTATTTCCAGCAGCTTCTTGAACAAGGTGAATAAAAGAGTAATACTGACTGCAGTACATTTAATTAAAGAATTTGGAACTTGACTCGCGGTAAACTGGAACAGTGTGGAACGGAGACATTAAGCGAAGAGCTGTGAATGCAATAGTGATGCTAGTTGTCAGGTAAAATAATGTCGCAATACAATACATACACAAAACTGAACTGTATAATGTATAATACGTATCGAAGATATAATTTGCATTTCAGATTTATTGTACGACACCTTTGGAGAAATAAAAAGCGGCAAATAATATTAATAACAGCAAATATAAAGTCTTGCTCGACGGCCTTGATTTTACACTCGTCAAGGCCAAATGGATTTGTGCAGACTGACAGCGTTTCTTTAAAACAGAAATCGCGCCCTGCGATTAGTGCAGCGCAACGTCATGTAGACGTATGGAGAAGAGAAGATTTACTTCCAAGGATTATTTAACTCGGCCCTAAACAGAATCAGCCCTAAATGAACACAAGTGGTGTTGGTAACAACATATGGAAATTAGCACGAAGTAGCTGATAATCTGCAAAGATAGGAACTCATAGCGACTTCAATTATTTGTGCTTTTCTTGTATATTCACGGATTTGATATGAACATCAGCAAGCCTGAATAAAGAATTGAAATTAGGAGTCCTGCACTACATTCAGCACGGTGTTTTTTTCGCTTAACGTTTTCTTTGTAAATAAAACTCTAACAATACCATGGTAGTTAGTAACATACCACCATGTTACACAAATATTTTTGTACTCTAGAAGCACGACATTAGTTAAGAAAGCGCTCTTTGCTTTGGTCAATATCGTTTTTGGCCATTTGGTCAGCTCGTGACTGACTAAGGTGCAATTCGTAATTTTTAAAATTTCAGAAAGTCTATCCAGCCGTTTAGGTCCTGATGTAATGTTAAAGGCAGACTACATCAAAGATATAATGTCCATATGGGGAATTAGAGGTTACTCCGTAAAGGACGCCTAACAAAGCGACATCACGTAGGAACGGAAGGAGGGACGAAGGAAAAGACGAATCACAAAATAGAATTTTATTATTTACTAATTTATTTATTAGTAGCTTATTTAACGACGATGTCACTAACTTACGCTATACTATGTCGAATAAGTGGGTCGTCAGAAAAATGTTGGTGTGGAAGTGATATGAACGAAATTTGTCGTGGTTTATTTGGAGGTATCCCCGCATATTTGCAGAGACTTAGCGAAATAATTCAAATTCTCAGGTCGGTATAAACGGTACACAGGCATCGAGTCGTCCTGGCTAGCTCCAGAATAGAGGTCACAAACATTACTACCTGAGCCTACTTATTGATAGCTAGTGTCATGCGACCCTACTATTACAACAATGTAATGACGTAAACATGACGCAGAAAAACAGAATGACCGTCAATCACAGTGTATATCAGTACAGCACAATGCATGTGCAAGAGTGGTATAGTGGTTAACTTGCATATGAGTAATGGGCCGTGATAAAAGTGTAGGAGAAGGATGGATGACAACCAAACTTTTAACGAACGTAACCGAATATGGCCGAAGTACGACTTAAAAAGACGTCGGGCGTCGCGGTCGAAAAAGCCTGGCGCGCGCGGGAGTAGTTCAGTTTCCAAACTAACTTTTCTTCTTGTGCTTGCGGTCCCCTCGCCCCCCTCTTCAGACAGTGTTAAGCCGCTTCCAGAAGGAGCGGCCGCTCTGCGCATTGTGGGACAGGTGGCTGCAACAGTAACACAGTTCACTTCTCGCTACTGTTCCAGCACTCTCCTGTAAGAAGGCGCCGGGGCCAAACATGACGGAGCTCCTCATGGCGCCAACCCGATCCACAGCCCCGTACATCAACAGTCGCTAACTGCAGAAATTACGGTAAGTGATCCTTCTTCTTTATTGCCCCTTTTGGGTCCTCCGCTATATAAAACGATGCTACTGAACCTTTGACGCCCAGTGATCACTGAATTCGCCACGTGTTCGGATATTCAGTAAACCACTTGCATTTTTACCACAGAACGTCATTATGGGTTCTGTGCGATTCTTAGAAGACAAACCCATTATTTTCCTAGTCTGCATTATTCAGCTGGCCTGCATCAAGAAATCTCTGTGTAGATGGGACGATAATATAAAATGATGGCGTGTATTGTATTGTATTGTATTGTATTCGTCTAGCTTATGGAAGGATAAGTAGCCGGCTTTTTTACAGACGTTAATGGGTTTTCGGTTTCTGTCAAATGTATGGAAAATATCGACCAGCTGGCTTTTCACAAAGGAATCTGCTTCATGCATTTAGTTAATTAATTAGTCGGAAAATGAAATGCAAGGATTTAAAGCTTCAGAAACCTTTAATGAGTTGCCCATGATGAAGCAACTCACGTAAACCACTGACCTTCCTAGTGTGCCTACATTTGGTTTTCACGAAAATTAATGGAACGTTGTTTTTAGTCATCTGTAACCTTTTAATTAACTGCCTGTGAATTTTTTAAACAACACTCTTTGCAAATTAAGTGGTTATATACCAAAAATAACACTAATAACGAGTCTAACACTTATCACAATCACACAGAAAAAATTTTTAGTAAAGAGACTTATTTTTAGAAAAGTGTCGCATTGTTTTCACCGTCGTATACAGACAAAGATTTCGAACACTTCGAAATTTTTACTGTAATTGTAGTTTATATCAAGAGAATACTTTGATATTGCATTGTTACCGCAGTTACGTGGACTAATAGCGGAAAACGATTAATAAGAATGTCGTATCAATACTATAGTTACACACTAAGAGGGTGTTTTAATGTTGAAATCTTACCACTGTTATGTAATGAAGGAAGGCTTTCGACAAAAACCACGTATTAACCAGATATATACGCAGTTAGTTTAACACGCAAAGCTCATTGGTAACAAGATAGACCCGTGCATATGACTGCACACCATGATGCGTTTGCATAACTTTTATACCTCCGCGGCTCTTCTAACATTCTGATGCCTTTTCACTCAAAGAGAACGTTTTTTTATGGCGATTTATTGTCACCGGCAAATACAAAACTCATTTAGGCCTTCAAACAAATTTCCCGATATTTTTTCCCCGATTTTAACCGAACTGGGTTTTTCGACATATTTTCATACAAGTCCCATTATTACATTTTACTGTAATATGTCCAGTGGGAACTACGCTGATGTGTTCGGTCGGGCGGACGGAGGTGTACGTGTGCAGGTACCAGTGTGTGTGCAGGTACCACTGTGTGCAGGTACCACGCGCTTTTCGCCAGTGTGCAAACGCCCTCAAAGTCACATGAACATCATAGATACATATTAATAAAATAAATTTAATAAAAGTTCGCCATGTGTCACATACACACACACACATACATATGTATATGTGTGTATATATATATATATACATACACACACACGCTGTATACTGAAAACTGTTTTCATAAAAGTCTCCCTTTTAAAGAGTGTCTTGTCGAAGTTTAGACATCACACTCTGTATTGTGCCACATATATCGACGAGTGTGAAATATCACTGGACGTTTACATTGTTGGGTCGCGATAAAACATCTTCCTGTATAACAAATACTTTTTCTTCCTGCTAAATTATATCCTGAAGAGGGAGAGAGAATTTTCCTCCGAATCATCAGTAACACAGACCATAGCGTCACGGCAGTAAACGGCCGAACACGCTGGAAATTAATAACTTAGTTCTCCATCATTCGTTTATTTAAAAAAAATGTTTTCTGTAGTTTAGTCTCGAATTGCAAATAAAAATTGGCGGTAGCCTACAAATACACTTATTACTTGTTCCAATCGTATAAAAAGTTTAGCAAACAGCTTGTGTTTGAAGTGATGTATGTACTTCTCTACAAATGATTAAAAAAGTGCTGTTGTTGCCTCTGTGTTTAATGAAGCACCTCTTTATCAAGACGTATTGGAGGAGAGGAGAAGTAGCTCCATTGCGTACTGGAGATCAAGATTAGTAGAGGGTAATAAACATCACGCCTCGGCCGCGCTTACCCATTACACACGAGGCAGAAAGGACTGCAGAGCCGATCTGGATGCTTCGGAGATAATTCAGTAATTTTAATAATACCAATTATAATGATAAAGTATAGAGGAAAAAAAATTCAGTGTAATTGTACGCTTTAAACTTGTGACAATGAGACAGATCACGTTTATGATGCAGGTTTAGGTTTTTGTTTCATATGAGTGTTACTGACTGCAATATTATTCTAGGTTATATGTGACACAAATTAATCCGGGGAATTTGATCGGTACATTTCCGTAAGAGCACGTATCCGAGCTCAGCTGCGTGCGTGTCGTGTAATCGCTGCAGAATACAGATTTCGGCTGTCTTCCTTTATTAATCACAACAAATTCACAACATCGTGAACGCTGGGAAAGTGAGATTTCATAACCGCATCAAAGGACCAGAAACGCCCGCATAAAATAACCGACAAACAGATGCACAATTATAAATATGTCAGAACACAACAGCGGTTCATTAGTATCGTACTGTTTGTGTGGACTAGTTTACAGTCTCTTTAAAGTTGCTCGTTAAAGAAAATGTTTATTGTGTTTTAACCAGCCAGTAAGGTAACAAGCAGCGTGATATATTGCACTGCGCTCTGCTTTTCAACTTAGTTTATTTACATGTTTATTTTTATTAGTCACTGGAATGCGAAAATATCAATATTCTGCGCATTGGTAAAAAGCGTAGTGCTCTTGTGCCCATACGGATTACAATAAATTATGCTATTCTGCGCATTTATATTAAAATACACAATGCTATTCTGCACATATGGATTAAAAAAATACAGCTATTCTACTCGTATTAATTAAAGTAAATAATACTAATTTTCCACTATGATTTCAGTTTAAATAATCGCAGTCACTAAGCAATTAGCATATGCATAGAACTGTTTGTTTTTTGGGCTGTTGTTTTGTTTGCCTTTCGCTTACATGGAAAAACGAAATATATCTTCAGTTTCCCAAGATAGTACCATAATATGACAACAACTAACAAGAATTAAATGCATTCTTCCGTTGGTTTTATGTCAAATTTGTCCGAGATGGGTACCATCCGGACGCCATAACGGTGTAGCTTTTTCAATAAAATTTTCTCTGTCCCGTTTGAAACAGATCATGCTTAGTGATAGGCTTAAAAATTATAGTGTGCGTTACTTACTTGAAAATTATCGGGATTTATATTGGTGTAAAATTGTTCTATTAGCTGCGAATAACGTAATGACCGCTGTGGTCTATTCTGTGTTAGCAGCGGCAAAAATATTGTAGTGCAAAAGTAAGTGGTGATGGCAAATGCGTGTTACAGCAAAGAAACGTGATGACTAACAAACATCTTCACAGACAGATTAAGACGAAGACAAGACAAAAAGTAAAGGAAGGTTGGTTCACATAATTTCTGTCAGAAAGTGTGGTCCACGGACATCGTGCTCTGTTTCGTCATATAAGTCAAATTTGATCAGATGTACACGTGGGAATAATTTTGGAGGATTATTAACGTTACTGGAATTTGGCAATGTTTCTACGGGTTATAATTTGTGGGAGCGTTTTTAACTATACGAAGAAATAATAATAATAATAATAATAATAATAATAATACGAGCGAAAACAATGCCAAACAACCCGTTATTTTTTCGTAGTAATTACAAAAATATGCTTATCATTCTGACTGGTATTTTAAGTGTGGAATCCACGTTCGCCGTATCCCTGTATTATTTACCCTGATATTTATTAAAATAAATGCCAAGACAGGAGAAGGTAGGTTTACGTTGTTTAAACGATAACACTTTACAGTTCATCTGTCTTTCTGTAGACGGAATTTGTCAAATTTTATCACTAAATTTGCGACATGCATGCTATTAGTATACTGCAGTAAGACAATGATAAGTGAATATGAAGTATTGTTCAATATTACGATATTCACAGACGTGACGCTGTTCAGTTTTCTAGAATGCCTGAACTTAATTTTGGTTGGTTACGAATTTTTGTCATCAGGGCTTGGTTTTCGGAGTTCTGGCAATCTCAGCGGGTCACCTGTTGTAGAAAGGAAATAGCGAACTGCACCCACAGGGGTAAAGAACAACATAGGATAATTGCAAACTCAAAAGAACAACATAGGATAATTGCAAACTCAAAAGAACAACATAGGATAATTGCAAACTCAAAAGAACAAGACGCTTCAAAATTCTATGTTCTGTCCTCCGGGTATTTAGGACAAACCATAAAACAGGACATGTTTCAAATTTATTTCGATCTATGTTGATACCCGTGACAAGTTTATATATAGAAATGTGGTAACCCTCTAGAATTGTATTCCAGATATGTCTGACTGAAATGTTAACCAGATAATCAACCATTTCAACGTAATTCGTGCTTTTACTCATTTCCTCCAGGCTAAATCCCAATTGGGCTAAGAACGCTTCCTTCCAAATCCCTTCCAAATTCATCACCCACCACTCACCCCAACGCTTGACTTTGTATGACATACTAAGAACACCTTATAAGCCAAAGTACCGAAACCACAGGACGTCATATTCCGGAATTAATTAGTTTCTGTAAATTATCAAAAACATGTTATAAGTAAAAGAATATTCACTTCAAGTCTTACTCAGAATAATCTCAAAATTTTTGTAAGCAGTTATGGTGCAGTGAAGAGTTCAATAAATGTGAATACAAACTTATGTAGTCTAAGTTACAGGATATTGCCAAAGTTATTACGGCTTCTTGCCTTGAAATTTATATGTCGGGCTGTGTGTAACACAGTAAAGTAATAGGAGACTAAGGCCACTTTAAGAAACACAACGCACCTGTTGCAACACGAGAAGTTTATAGTAAATAAATCTGGATCGATACGGTATGGCACAGAGTTGCAGTTGAGTGGCTAAAACTACTGCTATGTACTTGGGAGAGCCAGGGCTCAAATCTCAGACTGCAGGCTGACTGAGATTACATTTCTTATAAGCCCCACCTTTTTATTCTCAATTTACTACACACTAATCATCCGAATGTTTGACTAATTCAGTTTGGGACTCTTTAGATTGTATTTAGGTAAACCACAAACAAACAGCAGTGAAATATTTAGTGTGCATAATTTAATCTCTATACTTTTAGAAACCGGACGGGAAAACGAGAAATTCTGAACTAAACTGTAAAACACAATTCTCGAATTTATAATCTTCTGTTAATTTCTTCGTGAACGTAATTTTGATCTGTTGATAGCGTTCCAAAAATTGCCACTTTGTCCTAAGATTTATTAGTCGCCTTTATTTTACAAATTTTGTTCCGCGGAAGGGCAAGAAAAACAAAAGGAGAAATAAAGAGTTTAAAAGAGAAAGGCTAGTAAAGGACAGAATAAAGGAAACACAAGTAAGAAGGAAAGGAAAGAAATAATGACGGAGAAACATCGATTTAAGGTAGATAAGCCAACAAGGATAGAACTGGGACGAAATCTGCAAACACGCAGTCGATATGCAAACAATCACCAGGTTTAATTATAACAGTGGAATTCATTCAAGGTTTGATTACAAATTAGAGGCATCCCGGTGACAAAGAATAATTAATAGCTGCGAATTCCACGCAGCGCAAAATCATTTTCAAGCAAATGTTGGGTTGGAGCGAGCGAATATAGGAATATTATAGCTGTTATTCCACGAAAATATTTCTTGAAATAATCTGCATTTCTTAGGCAACCTATCATTAAGTTATTATATTTTTCACCTCGTAGTCTTGTATGTACATGCAAATGTTGCTACCCAGTTTCAAAGGCTTTTTTTACGTGGAACGTTTGTCTTGCAACTCGCTCTGCTTCTTCATTTCGGGTTTTACTTGGCAGTAAGGCAAGAGTAACGATCCGTCAGTGTTAACTCCGCCAACCTGAGCAGCTCTAGGACGTAGAGTTCTGCAGAAACAGCCCTGTCTATAAAAGAATAAAACTTGTTATTCGCTGCTTGTGTTATTAAATTGTCATGAACTGGACAAGAAAATGTGTTAAAAAGAAATTTTTGCGTCAGTATTACAGTGTTCATATTTTTTCCCGAAGTTCTATAAGATAGCAACACCGCCATTTACTTTCTGCTATTCTGTCAAATACAGCACCTTCTACCATATCCAGCCATTTATTCAGAAAATTTCATTTTATTGAAGTTGGATACTTTTGAAGAACTTTCTTCTTAATAATTCCCCGTTAAAATTTCAAAGACCTATAAATGTTAGTCCTTGTAAAAGCTTATATATGTAAAAGACCAACACTTGCCCTTCTGCTGTCATGAATGGATATCGTAAGTTAGTCCCCCCCCAAAAGAAAGATGAACTGAATTAAAAAATTTCGCCTTCATTTCACATTAACAAGTAGTTAACAAGTCGTTGACCAACGTGACGCCACTAACCGCTTCATGGTGTGTCCCTGCATGTGTTAGTTACACACTAATGGCATTTACAAATAGGAGAAGAAGATGCCATAAATAAACTGGAAGGGAAGCTTGGATCCTCTTTACTGAAATAAAATATTAAAAAATATGCGGTTGCGCATGTAAACAAGAAGTCCCGTTTTTTTAAGCTCGTGGTTCCGTACATCATAATTCAATGTGAATAAAAATCCAACAGATGCAACAGTATGCAGATATTTATTCACCGTAAAACTACTCTACATGTTTCGGGTGTCACAACACCTATCATCAGGAGTGTTAAAAACTGTACCCGCAGCCTCCGGTACAGGTCATACTACTTGTACCGCTATTCCCCTCCTACGTGGTCTGATCTGGACTGGTTTGTGCGACTCGCACAAACCAGTCCAGATCAGACCACGTATTAAAACTGTACCCGCAGCCTCCGGTACAGGTCATACTACTTGTACCGCTACTCCCCTCCTACATGGTACAAGTAGCGGTACAAGTAGTATGACCTGTACCGGAGGCTGCGGGTACAGTTTTTAATACGTGGTCTGATCTGGACTGGTTTGTGCGAGTCGCACAAACCAGTCCAGATCAGACCACGTAGGAGGGGAGTAGCGGTACAAGTAGTATGACCTGTACCGGAGGCTGCGAGTACAGTTTTTAATACTCCTGATGATAGGTGCTGTGACACCCGAAACATGTAGAGTAGTTTTACGGTGAATAAATATCTGCATACTGTTGCATCTGTTGGATTTTTATTCACATTCAAGAGGTCCCGTATTTTATGCTCAATTTGCCTTCGAAATATCAACGAGATTTTTGTTAGTAGATAAAAACTGTTAAAATCTTTGTCATAAAGCTCACATGGGCATAAATTTCTATTTACCTTACTCTTCCGTGTATGCCTTCTCTGCCGGCCCGGACTGGAGAGTCTCCTGTCTTCCTGCTGTGGAACTGGATAACCACCTTCCATGCAAATTCCTTCAAAACCTGTTCACTTCAGTGCTCCATATACAGGTAGCTTGCTCCTCGGAAACACCGATAAGACTGCGAGATATCACAGCCCGAAAACACCATAATCAGAATATACACTGCCATTGATACGTCAAACATTGCTTGAGCCCCTAGCAGTTCTGACCTGATACTGCATGATGCATCCCTCAGCGTTTAAGAAACTACCATTCCGATATGAGAAGAATATAGCGGCCGTTCTTCTGTAAGTGCTGCGGGGTTGCAGCCCTCTCAGAAGTTTTGAGAAAAACTGAACAAACATCCGATTAAAAGTTTTCTTTAGGAGATACGCGTATTCTTTAACAGAACATGAATAAAATGCTTTTAAATTCGAATACTAGCGACGTACTCTAAACGCAGCGGCAAGAGCGGGCTGTGCCAAGCCCAGACATTGTGCGTTGAGTCAAAGCAGCTAGGCCCAGTAGAGGGAAGACAGCGAAATCTCGTGTGGTGGACCGGGTCTACAGCCCAGCGCATTTTGAAGGAGGACCGCCTATATCCGCGTACCTTCTCTAAAGTTTCAAATACTGGAATTTTGATAACCATTTTTATATAGCTCTTGTCAAAGCCATATTTGCGAATGTTTTATTTTAGTAGTTCTAATTTTAAGATAATTATGAAAAAGAACAATATGACCTATTTACACAGCATCAATTTTTTACAGTTAACTTTCCGCAAGGGGACTGAGGTTAAGAGTTTAGGTCGTGAAACACCTGATTGTTTCTATCTGCTTTATAATCAAGCAGAATAGGAAATTATGTGAGAAAATTTAACCCTCCTATATACACTAAACGCAAGTGGTTGAGTAGCTGTGCTGAAATAAACGTTTTATTAACTCACAAATGTCTGTTTTCTTTAGAGTACTTTCATAGCTTCAGTCAATGTGGACGTTTTTGAAAAGGATTAAATATTTTGCTATAGCGTGCGCATATCTTACCAACCTTCCTCTTCAAACTTATGTTTATTGGACCGTGCATCATTGTGATAGTTGAAGAATAAAAGACCAACTTGATGTCACTTGCTATTTTATTTCACTTCTTATGTGCTCAAAATGTTTCGGACATTAATATGTCCATCATCAGGAGCTTGCGACTATTCTGTCAAATCACCACATTGGTCGTATTGTTCTTGGTTCGAAGTGTTGGACTTTCGGTGTGGTTGGGTTGGAGTGGTATCCGTGTTGCAGGCTGAAGCACAGTTGTGCTTCAGCCTGCAACACGGATACCACTCCAACCCAACCACACCGAATCTCCAACACACATCGAACCAAGAACAATACGACCAATGTGGTGATTCGACAGAACAGTCGCAAGCTCCTGATGATGGACATATTAATGTCCGAAATATGTTGAGCACATAAGAAGTGAAATAAAATAGCAAGTGACATCAAGTTGGTCTTTTATTCTTCAACTTCCTGTTCAACTCCGCACCTACAAGCAGCAAGCAATCTGACCGCTGCAGTACTGTTCGTCATAATTGTAACATTGCCCTCACAGTCGGAACTTTATGCCTACTGACACAGTAAGATTTGTTTGTATCCTGCACCCCTCTCTTAACTACTGCACGTTGCTAGTGGCCACAGACAGTATTGTATTGGCACACAGGTCACAAAATAAAAATATTCTTACCCATTACCCAAGAATTTCTGTCACTTTAATGAATCAAGTAGGCCTTTATCATAAGTATAATGACTAGGTCAGTGATGGGCGACCGGAAAATCGGGCTAAGATGGGAGGCTAGTGCTTGGACCCAAATACCCTCCTACCCAATGGAAAATTGCAGCTATTTCACTTTGGTAAAGCGGCCGGAACGTGAAGTAGCTCATCCATCTCCTTCTATTGTCCAGGCTAAGAATGCTTGGAGCTCTCCCCTTAAACCTCCATATGGTGGTGCTCAATTAAGCGAAGGGGCAAATTTATTCCTTATGTCTGAAATACTGGTGTTGTATGCGTGTAGTTCACATGTGTGTCATGATAACGTGAAGTCTGTTAGGTTGGCAACCCAGAATGCATGTTGTCATAATACTTACAACCACAATATGAATACTCACTGCCTTCCCAATCCGTAACTGCCACGTACCTTGCTTCTTTATCGCTGTAGGTTTGGTGATTTAATTTCTTAACAAATTATGTGCCGGTCTTAAATCAGTCAGATTCGTGCAATGACGTGAAAATAAATAAATATTAGTTAAACTTCATCAACAAATAACACGACGGTGAATGAGAAGGGACTGTCGCCGCACTAGCAATAGCCGTGTAGTTCGGTAGGTAGTAACGGTGTACAGCAGGGCAACACGTCACGTCAAGAAAACCGTAGCATTGAAGGTCAATGAGGTGTATAGAATCGCAAAAAGACACACTTACAAAACATGTTTACTTCAACTGAATGACCTTTCCCACAATTATTACATAATTTGAAGTGCCAATTGGAAATGGTTATTGAAATTCTTTAATCGATAAGAAAAACGAAAGATTCATTTTTAAGCGTAAATTTGAAACGCCTGTGGCAGTAATAAAACATGTAATAAAGTAGCAATTTCAGGGGCTTCTTTTTTAATTAAGTAAAATTAGAAACTTCTCTATTCTGGACACAAATTGCAAAGTGTCTTTGAGTTATTCATAATACATCATGGTCAGGAGCTCTTTTAGGACGAAACTTTCGTTAAAAATTGACATTCCAATTGGACTTAAGCTTTTAACAGACAAAATACGATCTAAAAATTCTGTTTCGGAGAATTTCTCTGTCTCCATCAACGGGTAGAGAAGGAGAAAAGAAGCCTTATTGGCTTCGTCAGTAGATAGTATAGAAGCAATCCAAACAGATGTGTATGTGTAAGGACTACCATCGATTTTGAATGGACATCTACGAAGGGCAGATCCGAGGTCCCGTCAGAACAGGAACTTCAAGACCGCAAGACAATAAACTGAATCATGGAACTGGTAAGTGATCATGATCCCAATGGAGGTCGACATCAAGACGGATTCGTTGGCTATCATTCGTACATTAAATCTGGCTGAATGATAAGTAGAAGGAAAGTGGTCCGTCTTAAATCATCTTAAAGAAATTTTGAAGAAGGCATATTCAATTCAGGATTATCTAGTTTCTGGAATTTTCCATCGTTTGAAATTCCAAAAATGACATGTTCTGGAAAGAGATCTGTCTCCACCCTCAAGTGGAAGAGTGGGGCGGCAGTGGGAGCAGGTATTCTCAGTACCTTCCGGTGAACACACTTGTTACGTGTACGATGTGTACCTTCGCAGTCTTGTTCAAATAGCCTTTGTTCCGTTAGTTTGCATGGTTTTGTATCAAAGAACAGGAGACCGTAATCGATATGACCCTAACTTTCAGTTCTTTTGGAACCACGTAACTCAGTTGGTACAGTGACCAGGCTGCGGGCTGGATACTATTATAAACATGGTTCTTTTGGGGCAGATGCATGCGAATGTGTCCAGATCGGTTCTGGGGCTCAGCCAGGCTTATTTGCAAAGGGTACTGAGGGCTCTTTTCCCACGAAAAAAGCGGTCCGTGTGTGTGGAGCTGACCAGTCATCTTCCTATTGCCGAGATTAAGAATGAGGATCTACAAGTCCTTTGCTTTTATGGAGATTAAAGGTCACCAGCAAAGAAAACGTAAAGTTTCCGATTTAAATGAAATTTAGACTTTCTCGATAGATTTCTATAAAAGTCCCCAATATAAAAAATCAGTGAAATCCATCCAGTGGAAGCGGCCATGATATATATGGACAGACTGACTGTCGACATGATGAAGCTAATAGGCATTTTTCGCGAGTATGCGAACGTGCCTAAAATCACTGTATATTGCGAAATTCGAAGTCATCATAGCAATCGGTATGAGAAAAGCTTCCTTTTACTACGTAACGATGTGTAACCTGCCAAAAATATATCGACGTTTCAGAGAAACCAAAGTAGTATTTTGATGCTGGAGGAGGGTTCATATAATCAGTAAACTTCTATCAGAATACAAGGCATCACATTTCTCTTTAATCTTAAATAATGAAATTGGAAGTGAACAGATCTAAAAGTGAGTGATTCTGTATGGCATATAAACTTATGTGTGTAAAATTTAAACGCGGTACGTCAACTTAAGGGAACGACACAGACTGAGGGTGTCTGAGATGAGATTATTTGCAGGTAAGAAGCAGTAGTAGAAGGCTATAGGAAACTGTGCAAAGAGAAGATACATAATTTAAACTATTCAAGAAATATTACTGAATGATGAAATAAGGGGTAATGAGGGGAACTGGTATCTAGCGCTCATGGGAGAGCACAATATTCCGTATAGAAGTTTGGTCAGAATACCCGAAGGGAAATTTTCGAATTGTAGGCCGAAGCATAGATGCAAGAGCACGTACGCCTAATATTAAAACCGACTTTACTTAAAATTTGTGGGTGGATATTTTAGTCTCAGGACAGGGTCCCATGGTGGGATGTTCTGAACACGCAATTCAGCCTTCTGGTTCCAGAGAAGTTTGGTACACGCGATCGAATATCAGGTACTGAAGAACAAGGCTCCCTTCAGTTAATACGATGAAAACCATATCAGAAAGTCAGTTACTTGAATGTAGCGACGTAAGTCTTACCCACAGCCGGGATAACTCAGGAACGTATGTAGAATAAGCCAGTGTCTGAATGCGGGGAAAATAGGCTTATCCTCCCGAAAGGTCAAGATACAAATATGAATTGCTTAAAGAGGGGTATACTTTCTGAGAAATGAGTCGTTAGGCGATTTCTTCGTTGTGCGAACATTATAGAGTGTACTTACACAAACCTAGATAATATAGCCTACTACTCACCTAGGCTGTATGGTATAGCCTCTTGCTCCTAGGCTACAAACCTGTATAGCATGTTATTGTACTGAGTGCTGTAGGCAATTGTAACACAGCGGTACTGTAATATTATATTATGATATCATATTATAATGTAATATTATAATATTATAATCTTGTGGGATCATCGACGTATATGCGGTCTGTCGTTGACCGAAACGTCGTAATGCGACGCATACCTGTATTTTTCTCCACAGCGTTCTGACCAGATCTGGAGCCCTCCATTCGTCTGTCCCATGGGTAATGGAAGTAAAGTATCACGTTGGCAGAACGTCTACCTTTGTCTTGATGTTATGAATGGGTAAAATTGTGGTTCCATTCCCCTCTACTCCTGCTCACCTTGCTGCTTTATTAACAAGAAGTGCAATTTTATGTTCTTGTCTTCCAAATTTTAAAGTTTTCGACATATATATGGCTTGAAAATATACAAAATTTAGAAATATTTTTGCGGTATTTTACACACATTTAAACAAAACTAGCAATCACAAGTACGACCGTTGATATTTACTGAGTTGTTGAGCGCAGACTAGAGACAAAGCTACGAGCTCATGAGGGCAGTGGACAAGCTACCTATTGCCTTGTTACAGTGCAGTTCACAGTCGGTCCGATTCTTAATGCCCTGGGGCTTGAAGTTTATCAAAACAGTCTTCAAAAGAAATCAGTTGCTATCATACAAAAAAAAATTTCCGCACAGAACTCGTAAAGCCCCCTTGACGACTGTTGCGTGGTTAATCTGTTTTTCATCATTGTTACGTAGTTAATACTCTTTGTTTGTTCGATTTGTTAGGATTCATTTTTAAAGTAATTAATAATAAAACCAATCACGTGGACGATATTTCAAAGAAAAATAAAATTGCAAATATCCTTAAATTCGGTGTTAATTTGCTCGTTACCCGAAAACAAAATTTCGATAATGCGTTTGTTATTCTCCCAGTGGGTTAAGAATTTTTCCGAGAAGAAGACAATATGTTAGTATCGTCGTATCCTGATTTACAAATTCAGTTCTTTATTTCGTTATTATTCATATCAATAAATTAACAAACACGGTGTTACGTTGTTTCTAAACTCATGACAAGTTTCATCAAATTTGTCAACTGGTATAAAATTTCAGATAGTGGCAGTCAAACAGGTTGATTTCATAAGATTTCTTTTTCTTCTTTTATGAAAGAAAAGTAAGCCACAAGTGCATTTCGGTTGTACAGATTAACGGGTTGATATTGTTGAGAGAGATAACTGGAATACAGTGAAAAACACACGAAAGAGATAACCGTGAACGCTGGCTCAACCGGCAACACTTCTGATGTAATCACGTTACGCCCTTGTAAATCTCTGTCGGGGTTATTGACTGTGGGTATACACTGCTGTCGTCAGTCCCTCCAGGCAAATGTCGGAATAATACTAAGTTCGGCTACAAACTCTTCTTTCCTCATACTTTCCAATTTATCATTCCACAGTCATCCTGCCATTCGACGCTATATATGCCGAAATACTGACAGTGAAATCAAAAAAATCTAAGAAGTAAACTCTTTCACAAACTGTATGGTAAAAATATTACGTTTTGTGTGTTAAACCTGGCGGTACGTAAGGTCAACACTGTGTTTGAGTCTGTCACCTCACACTGTGGCACATAAAACAATTCTGGACCTGTGAAACAGAAGGTTGTAAGTCCAGTTCTGTGTTTGAGATAATACGTCATTTCTCTTAGACCAAATCCCCAAGAAGAATAATGTATTATCTCAGATACGATAAAAACCGATCTTGCACACTTCAGCTACCCAGGTCCAGAATTTCACGCCTGGCAATTTCTTTCCGCTTATTGCCTGGCCGCAAATTGGAGACAAAATAATGTACTGGTGATGCGCAGCGATTCGTGGAGCTCTTGTACTTGAAATGTGCTGAATAAATGGACAGTGAATGTTTCCTCGGTCGCAACCGGGACTGGGCAATGGCCTCGAGCTGTTTGTTTGCCTTTATTTATCTGTAGGCTGTTTGATGGAATCGGCAGGGTGACTGTAAAAACAGATGCGTAGGAAGTAGAAGTTAAGAAACACACTGTGCCATAATAAAAGGAGAATGATACAGCAAAAGTAGCAAGACAAACCAGCAGATATCCGAGGCATGGTACAGGAATTAGTGTGAAGCCTGTGTTTCATATTTATTTTCTACGTGATTTTGATTACTGCCAACTCTGTATGAGATGATAAAATTTCAGTCCAATGGCACCTTTGAACTCTAGATGCAGAGTTGCCATATAGTGTCTTAGTACTCAATGGTTGTGTAGAAACATTTCTTACATTAACTAGGCGCACTTCCTTGACTGTACCATATACGTACCTGTACGGTCACGGAAATAATCAAAATTATTCAATAAAAAGGAAAATAAACAGTGGTGTTATGCTCTTCGACAATTATTAAAAGAAAAAACTGTGACATAAAATAATTGGCATTGTTGAATTTAAAATATTATGGCCATTATAATATTTATTGTTGTTACATTTTTTGTGCTGTTTTCATTTACAACTTTTTTTAAACAACATTAGCCTACAAATTACATCATCAACAAATTTTGACTTTTACAAAGAGACTATAAGTTCATGATGGAAACGCAAAGAAAAATAATATGACAGTGGAACATTTAATAGCCTGCGATTACCGAAACATGTAGTCGGATATTAGAGTTACACAAGTACTTGAAACATTTTTTCAAATGATTATATGCCGTCCATTTATTTTGAAATTAAACGAAACGGAGTGTAAAATTTATGGGTATAATACATTGTTTGAACAGTTGAAAAGTCTCAGCTTTAAATATCATGAAAATTCTTTCCGCGGTTCCCACGCTGTTCGTGTGCACGTACTGATGGATTAAGGGGGGGGGGGGGGGCTTGCAATTTTTTTTTGGCAAAGAGGGGGGGGGCAAAATTTACATCGATTTTGCCGGCCCAGGAAATTTGTTA